>ERZ809407.171-NODE-171-length-70772-cov-11.566667_pt1 | contig 70772 bp, 69 predicted proteins | sample MGYA00520792_ERZ809407 | MGnify/ENA primary metagenome ERZ809407 (study PRJEB31576, sample SAMEA3212665) | Homo sapiens | biome: human-gut; feature: human gut; material: fecal | place: Sweden | collected 2012 ...
ACCACATTGTGTAAATAATTATTCTGAGCTGCCTTTCTCAATTCGTCATTAAAGATAGAACTCTTTAGTACAGCTTCAGGGGACGTAAATATTAATCTAGCTGTCTTATTTTTAATACTATTTATAAGCAAGCTGTTGTCAGAACCACTTTTATAACAATAAACATTATTTTTGACTAAAGCATCAGTTATGCAATACTTAGCTTGCAAGTATTGATCGTTCATTAAAGATACAGTAGGTACTATGACAAGTGTTAGCTTAGGTTCAGTTGCTGCTAAAAGTTGTGAAACAAGGCTCTTGCCTCCTCCCGTGGGTAGGGAGATCATCAAGGTATAATTATCTGGCAACTCTATAGCACAGTGAACAGCTATTTTTTGTTCTAGAGAACGATAATGATTATATGGTGTATATTTCTCTAAATAATCATCACTAGGGGCATAGGCTTGAGGTTTATGCTTATTACTAATCAAATGGTATACTTCTTTAATAAAATCGCTATTAGAGGAAATAAAATCAGGTACCATCTCAGATACATCCACTGCACCATCATTACCAATATACACTCCTAATGTACTTCCTTCAAATTTCACAACATCCGATATTAATCGGGGAAATTTAAATCGTCCTACAAAAAGAACAAAATCACGCAAAAATAACAATAAATCTTTTGCTTTAATTTTTCCGTAATTATACTGTGTATATCTTTTAAAGTATGTAATACACATTTGTGCCTTAAAATAATCTGCTTTACTATCCTTTAGAAGTAACTTTGGAAGCATCATCTCTATTTCAGAGCGTGCTACATCAGCTGTTTTTTTATTAGCTAAATAGTCATGAAATACTTCCATATAACCCATGTATGTTCACCTCGTCAAATATAAGAAAGCTACAGAATCAAGTGTTTTAATAGAATGAGTTAAAGCATAATAAACAGCATTATATCTAGATTTTATCAAGTCAACCTCTTCCAAATTTTTACCAAGATATAAATATTCAGATGTATAACCACTGATAATTCTAGCAATTTCTTTTTTTGCAGATTCCGTATCAGAAAGCTCTTTTGCTTTAATATCTGCCGCTGCCCTAGCATCTTTAACCGCATTGCTAACAATTCTCTGCCATTGCACTTTTGGAAATGCTGACATAAACTTTTCCAAAGGAGACATACAACCTCTTTTTCCGCCTCTTTTACCTAAATGATCTGATGTATATATATTTCTAGGATTAAAAAGAAACTCTGTTAACTCCTTCTCCTTAACCTCATATCCAGGAAGAGGTACATAGACTACAATTTGTTGCATAGGTAAATACATTCTGAATTGCGAAAGAAGCTGTAAAGGGATGTCCCTTTCTAACAATACACTTTCTCTGGGTTCCGTGTTATATATAAAAACAAAACCTTTAAAATCGAATGTAGCATTGGCTGCTATTGCACAGCATCTTCCCCTACAGCTATTTATAGCATTGCCTATTATGCTTTCAAAAACTGGATCACCAGGAGCATAAAATAACAAATCCTCTCTTTTTATTGCAGTTAACCGATTAAAGGTTCCTAATATCTTTCTTTCTTTTCGCAGGATCGATGTATCTTTATATTTTTCCCAATTAGGTGGGATCAGCAATGACTGTATTGCAGCTCTTGGCTTGAACATAGAATCCGAGAATTGAAAGACTTCTTCTTCTACCGTAGTGCAATCTAAACCAGCTTGATGAGCCCATGCTAACATTGAGCTTTGAAACAGATTTGTATCACCACTATTATATGTCCTTAACATTTGATCCACGGCTAATGATAATGGCTTATAGATTATACTACCGGAATCATATAGTTGTTCCTCTTCTACAGCCTCTCTTGTATCTGCAGTAATTTCAATTATGTCCTTGAGTGCATTCTCAAGCCCATTAAATATATCATCCTGTAATGCATCATCAATGCATTGATTAAGTTCGCCTGTAATAATCTCCAAGCCACTTAAGGATTGTTTAAAAAGATTTAGGCCCTTATTCCATATACTAAAAAGTTGAGTTTCAATAGTATTCAAACTATAGATTACAACAGATTTGATTTGCAAATGGTTAATATCTCGACCTAGCCTATCAAGCCTTCCTATTCTTTGTTCGATTGCATTCGCATTCCAAGGCAAATCCAAATGAATTAACCAGTCAGCATTTTGAAAGTTCCTTCCTTCGCCACCAGTTGCATCACATAGCATTACTTGACAGTTATCACTATTTTGGAAAGTATAAACACTATCTTCTAAATCTTGAGCTGACATGTATTTTGTAAAATATACACATTTTTTTCCTCTACTTTCCAATGCCCACCCAAACTTCATTATCGTTTCAGGAAATTCGGAAAAAACTACTATCTTTTCATTTACACTACTATCAGTTAATATCTCCTGTTCAATATAATCTAAGGCATACAATAATCTGCTTTTTATTTCTTCTGGATTATCTAGCAAATAGCCAATTTGCTTCAATTCCTCCTCAGCCTGTAATGTCCATGTGTCAACCATCATTTTTAAGTTATCGTCTCTAACATTCATCCTACTGATAACATTTTTTAAGGCCCATGGTGAACTGAACATGCTTTGTAACAAACTAAAAATATCTTGAGTTTCTAGGTTACCTTGACTAATCTCACGTTGAATATAGTTCAAGAGACTAAAGTATACATTTCTTTCTCCATATCCTTTATCAATATCAGACATGTGATAACTTACCTCTATAAGGTGTCGACTACCAAGGTTTTCATTGACATACACTCGCCTATTTCTAATAATATTTCGTTCTATTCTATAGTTGTCTGAAATATATGCTAATGACAGTTTGATTTTGGCTTTACCACCATCTCTTGCATTTAAATCTATTGATTCTATCAATTTAGAAAGTATGTTATCATGCAAGTCATCCGCCAAATCCAATAATTGATCAAGTATATCTTCTTTATACTCCTCATATTCATTCATATGAAAAATCATACTGTTAACTTTTCTCTGAATTCTTTCCTGCTTAGCTAGTATATTAGAAAACATAGCTAATGACATACCGCAATACTGCTCTGGCTGCAGCAAGCGGAGTAACCTTAAGTATTCTTCTTTTCTATTCTGTATAGGAGTTGCACTTAATAACAAAACATTTGCTATACCTTTACTCAACTTTAATACCAAATCATATTTTGAAGTATTATTTAATAATCGATGTGTTTCATCAACTATTAATACATCCCACTGCTGATTAAGAACAGTGTTTTGTTTGTTTAATTTTTCCATTGAAGCTACAATATGATTATGAGAAGTGTACGCATACTCACTTTCTTTGGCAATGATATTAAATTTATACTTTAGCTCATTTATCCACTGGTGTACCAATGCTTCAGGAACCACATATAAAACTCTAAGATTCTTTTTTTCCTCGTTCAAAACTTTTACTATTGTACAAGCCTCAATTGTTTTCCCAAGGCCTACTTCATCAGCTAGCATGTACCTAATGGGCCTTGTCTCAAAGGCTCTCACGATACTACTGATTTGATGTGCCATTAAAAAGGCCCTGCAACCAGCTAGCTCTTTAAACCCATACACTGTATTATTAACCACATGCATGTTATTGCTAACTCTTAATCTATTAGCAAACCATATAGGATGTTGAAACTCATAATTTAAAAGTTGCTTTATAGGTTGATAATCAGCAGCTGTGTATTCTATTTCCAGCATATTCTCAGAGAATACTCTTATAGTACCATTTTCAAGCATAACAAAGTACTCATAATAAGCATCTACTTCATTTTTTATTCTTCTAGTTAGTATCTTGCCTGCTCCCAAGGGAGTTATTACCTGTGCATCTTTAGCTGCTCCACAACGATCAATCTTATCCAAGGAAAAACTGTCATTTTTAAATACATGCATATAAAAGCTTTTAGTCTTTTTCAAGTCATAAAGCTTCACTTTTGCTATTTCTGAAATTGAATTAATGTCTATAATTTTTCCAAGCACAAAATTTCTAGGATACTTAATATCATCTTCCTCGAATATAATTGGACATCTAACATATTGACCTACACGCATAATATCCTCCCCATGAAAATGAAGCAGCAAACAATATACTAAAACTAATCCCTAGTCTTCTTCATAAGGTGCTAAGCAGACATTCCTCACAGTGCAATAGCCACACCAGCTTCCCGGCCTTTTGCAAGCATCTTCTTGCTCATTCAAGTATTTTTGGATGTAAGAATCTATTACCGCCTTCTGCTTTACATTTTTTGTTACCGCAGAAACAGAGTATATTTTTTTATCATCTTCGATTCTTGTAAAATTCTCGAAGAAATCATATATATGATTTGGAGGTAACTTGTCAATTGACTCATAAAACAGGCCTTTCCCAAATACCTTCCTATTCAAGGTATGATTAGGATCGTAGCCTCCTTGAATTCTTGTATCTAAATAATTTTTAACTTGTCTTTTTACATCAATAATGTCACTAGCACTCATAAAAGGAAAGTACGTCCTTAATATTTCAATCTCCATATCCATTGTCCGTACCATGTTTTCTTTTGCCTTATCAGGATTATACCTATAGGAATCTATTCTTTTCCACACCCTATCAGTTATAACAGCGATAAAAAACCTTTGAGCAAAAAACTTTCCTGAATAAGTTACTCCTGAATTGATGACATAGTTCATCAAGTATTTATAAGGACACAGGAACATAGCACCTCTCTCTTCAGGCATTATATTCAGCTTTTTAACTTTATCAGAGTTAAATTTATCTTTTGTCCTTGCAGTGTTGCCCTCAGCTTTTATTTTTTTCTTCGTTACTTTTTTCAATCCAATAAGTTTTAAAAGTTGATAAAGATCCGTCTCGTCTTCATCATAATATCTTACATAACTGATCTTTACATCACATTGACAGTAATAAAGCCCAAAGAACAACTCATATCTTAAGAAATTGCTACGCTCGGATAAAGAAGCAAAGTATACTTGAAACTGTAAATCTTTGGGATTATATGCTTTTTCTATAAAATATTCTGATAGTGGCCAAGGCAACAAATCATTAATTTTACAATTCATATCTTTATCTGAAACACATGCAAAATGATATATTTTACCCCGTCCTATTTTATTTTGTTCTTTGCTATTTAAAACATCGCCATCTATTTGTTCAAAGTTTTTAACAAACCAATCAGAAAAAGGTTCTTCTCTTTGTTTCATAAAGAAATACAATCCAGCTCTTAAATCATCAAATGTTCCCTTTTTCTCATGATCCATATTCCCCTGAACATCATCTAATCTGGTTAACAATTTTTCGACTAGCTCTTTTTCTTCATTGTTAGCAAGCTTTGGCTGTCTTTTACTAATAAACTCCTTTAATCTTCCTAAGTGATCTGAAAAGCCAAATTGTTCACCATTTTCTATATTCTTAAATAGGGCTACAGCCTCATCGTTCAGCTCACACACAGCCTTATAAAGTGTAACTACATCATTTTTTGTAACTCTATCATTGTTGTAGATATTTAATTCTCTCAAAGTATAATCCTGTGAATTTATTGTTGTAGCCGAAACTTGGTCATAAAGCTTTATATAATCTGTAAATCCAGATTTAAAATCAGTAAAGGTCTCCCAACTTTCAAACAGTGGCTCCAAATTCATTAAAGTCTTCACTAGTTTACTAGAATCAAAATTTGTCATTATGCCAGAATTTAAACAATTTAATATTAATTTGTAATCAATAACAATCTCCTTTCTTTCCGTATTCCAGAGATCATATAAACTTACAAAAAAATGCCCCACCGGATATGCTAAAAAATGTCTATTCCTAGCATAGTCAGGATGATAAACTTGCAATAGAGCATCTACATCTTTGTTAGCGGTATAAATTACATCCTTCATCTTTTTCAAAACATTGGATGTCCCAGATTTTTTCTGTAATAGCTTGCTCTTTGCTGACTTTGTAGTTATAGTTTTGCCTTCTGCAGTAGCAAATAAATTGGATACATATCCAGCATATTCAGAGATACTGTCAAATTCTGTAAACCTCAATCCATACTTGTCATCATTATACACTTTATAATTCTCAAATAATTGCTTGTCATTTAATGATATATTGCCTTCACATAATGATGCCATATTGCATGCAACTGTGTATCCAACCTTCTTTTCAATAGGAGAATACTTGTCTATGTTGTTATCATGGTGTATTTGTGCATTAAAATGTTGATATATATAATCCCAAGAAGAATAAATTTCTTTATACTCTTTTACATAGTTATGAATAAAAATAATTTCTACTCCTAGTCGCTCAAGATGAGTTATAAATTTCAACTGAATCGGAGAGAATTGGTGAATTCCATGAATTACAATATGCTTGCAATCCCATTCCTCCACCGTTTTATTCATTCTACGAAAAACTGCTTGTTCCTCTGGACTTAGAGCTCTACCATCATATTCCTTAGCCCGTTTTTCTTTTTCCTTCCATTCTTCCCCAACTTGTTCAAGAAGTATCTTTTTTAGTGTGCATACAGATAGATCATCATTGATTTTAAACAAATCCTTTTGAGATACTAGTTGAAATAAATATATAAAGTACTTTTGTTCAGGGGGCAATTCATCACCATTCAGAGTAAACGGGTCAATTCCTAATTCAATAAATAATCGTAGAGCTTCTAACATAGAATTTTTGTTGTGCTTTAATGCCTCATAAAATTCTCTTTCAAATTTTCTGTCTAAGAAATCTTGGTCAAATATCTTTCCTAGTTCACTGTATTGCTGGATTCGGTTCCCTATGTCAGCAGACCATTCTTTATATACTTTTTTAACCACAATTTCATCTATAGGGCATATTAGTGACTCAATACTGTCACCCATAACACTCATTAAACCATTTACCAATGTCCGAGATGCACAAAGATGTGGATAGCTTTTTATTTTCGCCCAAAAATCAGTTTCATTAATTCTATATGGATCGACATAAGTGTAAACCGTATAGGCCATTTACTTTCCCTCCCATATTAGATTTTGCCAACATTTATTACTCTTTCCAGATAACGCAATCCATGAAAAAGCTCTAATAGCACGTGTCATAGCTACGTACAATATTCTCGCTTCTTCCCTCATTCTCTCATTTTTCTCCAAACTCTCATCAAAATAATTATTTTGATATTTGTTATTATCAGACTTAATCTGTAATCCAACTTTAACTAGTCGGTCATGAACAACAGAAACATTAATATCAGTTTTTTTCATTACATTAATTGATGCAGAGCAATAGGGGAGAATAACTGAACCATATTCTAAGCCTTTGGATTTGTGAACAGTAACGCAACGCACAATAATATCATCCGTATTTTGTGGTTCTGGTACTCTACTGTCCACGTTTCTTTTTATCCACATATTCGAAGAAAGATGTTCAGCTACAGCTAGTATAGAAATAGAATCCATATTTAGAGACTCTATAATTTTCTCAAACAACAAGTCTACATTAAGCTTGTAGTAGTCTTCTTTGTAGGTATCTCCCTTACTATAATTCTCCCACGGCTTTAGCAGTTGATATAATTTTCTAAGCACTTGCAGAGTAGGAACAGTTCTTAAAGCATCTATAAACACTGCCCATTCTGTCCAGTTTTGATCTCCTTTTTCTTTAAATTTGTAATTCAAAATAAGCTCAAGACTTTTATTTTGAGCAGCAACTTCTTTCTTCCATCCCTTATTCTTTTTGTTTGTATTTATATTATACATTTGTGCTTTAATGTTTCCCGAATCTATAAAATTGGAGGTAACAAATTCGTATAAGTAATCACTTTCGTCATAATGAAGCAATGCATTGGCAAGTTTTAACATATCTAACGCTGGTTCAGATACGTACAAATCACCGCCAGTATTCGTAACAATACTAATGCCTCTCTTTTTGCCCTCACTTCTAATAAGATCGGCCTGCCAATTTTCCCTTACTAGGATAGCAATTTCGCGTTCTTTTTTCCCTAAAACACACTTATTTTTTATTTCTAAATCGTTTATAATAGCTTTTTGTTTTTCTATTTCCGAAAATAAGGCCTCCATCCTATCATTTTCACTATTTATTGATACCTTTCTATAGTATTCATCTCTCGATAATACTTCATTGTATGAGCATGTTCCAACAAGCCTACTGCTTTCTTCATCTGCGTTATTACCATATATTAGCAATGGCTCCCCACCAACAACATTCTTCCCCATACGCATGAATGAGTTATGAAATAGATCTAATAAACTATGATCTGTCCTATAGTTCTTTGTTAATGAATACAATAGCCATTCTTTGTTTCCTTTAAAACCCAATTGATCAAATGCATTTTCCTTTGCTCCTCTAAACCTATAAATGCATTGCTTTACATCGCCAACAACAAAGAGCTTATAACCCAATCGCTTGGAAATCTCCATCAGAATTTCAATTTGAACATCATCTGTATCTTGAAACTCGTCAACAAACATAAATCTCACTGAGTCTGAGTAGAGGGCACTCAACCTTACATGATTCTCCTGATTATTTACACATTCATGAAGTATTGACATCATATTATTCAGATGAACTTTATCGTTATCTCTATAATAAATGTCTAACTGCTTAGCTATTAAGGGAACTAAATCAGAAAACAATAAATGCAGTGTATTCCACTCTTTCTCATCAATAGGAAATCCAAAATTTTTGCCATCTAATTGAGCAATATTTACACTTTGATTATAGAGCTTTTCAATAATAATCTTTATGTAATTGTTTATTTTGTAAACAGGAATTTGCAGTTCTTCTATAATTCTTTGGTTTTTTAAATTTCTTATATAGTTATCAACTTCTCTAGCTATAAGCTCTTTTTTATAATAATCGGCAGATGTCACACTTATTTCATTCCCATACCCATATTGAATTCCAAGTTTAGAAATAATCTTTTTGGCATAGGAGTGAATAGTGCTAATTTGCATACCTTCTATTTGGTTTATGAATTCTAAGTATTCTTTTTCTCCAGTAAGCAAATAATAGTTATTAAAATACTGCTTGATCTTTTCCTCCATTTGATTGGCAGCTTCATTGGTAAACGTAATCATAACAATTCGGTTTGCCATTTCTTTCATTGAGCAATTACGCATATGACATACGAAGGCAATTCGTGAAATCATAGTAAAAGTTTTTCCAGTACCAGCACCAGCCCTCACAATTACATTTTTCTGGGGATTACAATGTTCTATATTGTATTGTGACAGATTAAACTTACTAGATACATCAGCAAGTTGTAATACTTCCAGTTCCTTACTACTAACTTTTCCATTTTTAATAATGAAAAACTCAACATCATCTTCTATTCCAGATACTAGGAAAGCAGAACAATTAAAAACGAAAAAACTATCTTTCACATTGTCATTTGTAGCTGGCTTATTATCAAATAGTATTTTTAAATTTTCACCAACTGTCATAAGGCCTTTAGATGCAATAACAGAATTAATACAATCCGCTATATACTGCAATTCCTTTAAATCTTTCACAAGAAGGTACAATTTTGTCCCACATGCATAACAATCAGCAAGTTCCTTAATTCTAGAATCTGCAAACTTATCATGTGGTATATAGGCAAGCAGTGAATAGTCTATTTTCTTCGACATCGTTTCATGGTCCATATTAGTGCCACTGCGAAGAAGCATCTCTTCTAGACCTACGTCTGGTTCGAATATCTGCCTTGTTTCAAACATAAGCTCTGGGGTAAATCTTGTGCGATACTCTAATGCAGCCTTGTGATTTCTTATGCTAGCATTAAATTTATTTAAAAAAGCAGCTTTCGACTCTAAGTCCTCTTTTAGAACAGTTTCTTCATATTCACAAACAGTATCTAACCGTTTATCTATATATTCTTGTTTTGATATACCAGGAAGGCACGCCATACAATATACTAAGGGATTTTTGCCCGTTCTTTCACGAATCCTACTAATCATTTTAAAGGTATAGCCCCTACCTTGTTTTATTGGGTTCTCTTCAGCTTCACTTTCTTTTCCAGTGTTTTCATCTACTGATTTAATAACAATTGTATCACCAGCAATTACCCTTTTTATGGTTTCAGGCCTCCAGCCCTTTACCTCAAAAATAATAATTCCAAAATTAGGACAAAGAAGGCATACGTCAAACTGTGCACCAAATACTTGGCGATTACGATATATGATATAGCTATCATCACAATATTCGATTAACTTTTCTACAAAATAGTCTTCTCCCCAATTTCCTTCTTTTCTGTTAGAACCGATGAATCTAGCCATGTTACTACTCCTAAATTTGGGTACAATCCACCCATTATATTAACAGTAATATTCTATCACAAAATTTCCATACCTGCTATCTCAAAAACCTTTACACTCGGTTCAATAGGAAACTAGTAACATAAGCAACACTTTCGACACAGTGCGATTATCTAATAGTCTCACCAATTCACTCCCATCTCACGCCCTCAAATTTCCCTTCTGAGCGTCGCAAGGTGTCAGCGAGCACAATTACCCTCACAAGTGTAATAGCAAGTTCTATGAGCCAATCAGGGCCCTTCTAAGGCCTATCTAATAACTCTTCGCTTAATACTGCAGACATTTTAGCTAAAAACGTGATGAAAATTCAGTGTTACTTTTTCATTTTAGGCCATCCTACACCTAATTATACCAAATCGCTTAGACAGACGGGTGTCCATCTTCTCCGCCCAGCGTCCAGAGAAAGAGAAAAATATTTTAGCAATTTTTTACACAAAAAACCGCAAACACTGTGCCCACCGCAGGGCGCTTCTTTTTGTCCACTGTATAGCTACAAATATAGTATATTTTTATGGGTAACCTGTAGTTACCGAAAAGAATGTTCGTTATAAATTACAAAATAGCGCTTTGGGCGTTTTTATGATTTTATCAGTTATAACTGACAAAATTGGCGATTTCAAGGATTTTATCAGATATAACTGATAAAACTAGTGATTTTGGAAATTTTATCAGTTATATCTGACAAAATTTCCTTTCCTCCTTGTGTTTCAGTTATAAAAATGCTATACTTTTTGTATGATGGAAAGGAGGCACTTCTTTCATGATTAAAAGAGAAATGTATATGAAACGCATCCGCCCCTTTATCGGAACGGATTTAATAAAGGTTATGACCGGTATCAGGCGTTGCGGCAAGTCCGTAATGCTAGAGCTGATCAAGCAAGAGCTCATAGAAAGCGGTATCAAGCCAAAGAAATTTATTTCTATCAATTTTGAGGATATGAATTACGCCCATCTGCAAACTGCCCAGGCCCTGCACGAGGCAATTACTAAGCTAGCAGCAGGTATTGAAGGCAAGGTGTATCTTTTCTTTGATGAAATTCAAGAGGTAGAGGGCTGGGAAAAATGCATTAATTCTTTCCGTGTATCACTAGATTGCGATATCTACATTACAGGCTCCAATGCCAAACTATTATCGGGCGAGCTTGCGACATATCTTGGTGGTCGTTATGTAGAATTCATCATCTATCCATTTTCCTTTGCCGAGTTTTTGGAATTATACGGAACAATCACTCCAGATGAATCAATTCCAAAATGCTTTCAAAAGTATCTTATCTCCGGCGGCATGCCTTATCTCGCAAATATTAGATATGCCGATGCTCCTACTAAACAATATCTCCACGATTTGTTTAATTCGGTTCAATTGAAGGATATTGTGAAACGTAATAAGATTAGGGATGTGGATTTACTAGAGCGTATCATTGCTTACGTTATGGCTAATGTGGGCAATACATTCTCAGCAACATCTGTAGCAAAATTTTTAAAAAGTGAACGTCGTACTGTCGCTTCTGAAACAATCATGAATTACCTCAAATATTGCTGTGATGCGTACTTGTTTTACCAAGTTAAGCGTGAAGATTTGCAAGGTAAACAAATCTTAGCATCAAATGAAAAGTATTACATTGCTGATCATGGTATTCGTGAGGCAGTGTTTGGTGGCAACATTAGGCAAATTAATCTTACCCTAGAGAACATCGTGTACCTAGAGCTAATACGCCGCGGTTACGAAGTGACTATCGGAAAATATGGTGAGAAAGAAATTGATTTCGTCTGCCATAAGCAAGAAGATAAGCTATATGTACAGGTTACCTATTTGTTGGCTTCTGAGGAAACTATCCAGCGTGAATTTGGTGTTTACAACAGTATTGAGGATAATTATCCTAAATATGTTGTATCGTTAGATGAACTAGATATGAGCCAAAATGGAATTAAGCACTATAATATCCGAGACTTCCTCTTGGCTCAGGAATGGAAGTAGAATAATTATTATCAGAAAACAAAACGCCCCGGCGTAGCGAGCAGTGATTACCACAATCACCTCACCACACTGGGGCGTTAGCTTCACCTAAAAAAACTGGTTGACTCCTGCTAAGGATTCAACCAGTATTCTTTACCTATTTATTGGTGCATAGAAAACTTTTCCATTAGCATTTTATTTTACAAATTACCTCTCTAGGGCTCCCTGCCAACAAGAAATACCGCCAAAGTCCTTCACATCTTTATAGCCCAAGCCACGCAAAGCATCGGCAGCGATGGCGCTACGGCGACCGCTACGACAATATACAATAATGGGTTTATCTTTATCGGGCAATAAGCTAGCTGCCTTTTGCTCCACCTGATCGTAAGGCAAAAGCACCGACCCTCCAATATGTCCTTCGGCAAATTCTTCCGGAGTGCGCACATCCAAAAGTACAAAATTTTCTTTCTTAGCTAGTTTAGCCTGCAGCTCCTCATAGCTAACCAAACTGCTTTTACCGCCACCAAAACCAAAAATGAACAGGCCTACAACCGCAAGCGCAGCAACAACTAAATATTTACCCATTTAAACATCATCCTTTTACATTTTTATTTAATAATTTAATTCGGTTTTTTCCGAGTCGTTTTTATCCGAATTAAAACTACAGTTTTTCGAAGTGCTTTTATTTACTACTTTTCAACCTCAAGCAAATCCTCCATACCACAATTCAAGGCCTTAGCCAACCGCCAAACTGTCTCTGCACTAGCCTTATTGATATCTTTACGGCGTTGTTCATACATTTGGATGGAGCGAGAATTAACACCAGAAACTCTAGCTAGCTCATTTTGGCTTAATCCATTCGTACTTCTAAAGCTTTTAAGCCTTGTTTCTGGATAATACTCCTTCATTTTCGCATCAACTATATCCACGAATTTGCTAATGTCTGCTTCGTGTAAAGTATGATAGAGGCTTTTTAAATCGGCAAAGCTAATTGCCCTAAAAATCTCCCCGAATTTTCTGCAGGAGTACCATTGATAATAAGCTATCGCCCAACCAATCCAATATTCAGGAGACCGAGAAAATCTTGCCTCAGGTATTATTGGGATATATTTGCCGGTAGTTTCGTATACTATGTCTATAAGCACCTCTATGCCACTTTTTCCTTTAGTGTAGGCGGGCTCGCCATTGGCGATTTTTGTACTAATGGTGCTTACAACAAACATTTTTATAAAATCTTCTCCAGAGTAATGGCAAACATTGACGGCATAATCAAAAGCATCCCCTAACACAGCTTGGGCATTACTCAGATACATTTCTTGGTATGCGCGCATCGTCATTTTTTATGCCCCCTCTTATTATATCCTGTATATAGAGACCGTCATTTTCTTCTTCCAGTAGTTCCCAATACAATCTATTAGCTTCATCATCCCTATCCTTGCGCAATTGGTAGTAGCGCTCTCTTTCAGCTACGCTATAGCCTTGAAACTGCAATTTTGAAAAAGCAAAGCTAGATTTAACGACAATTTGCTCACCTAATTTTCCTAAGTGCATAGCCCTTGCTAATTGCTGAACCGAAATACCATTATTGATAAATGACTCTGCGTAATCAAAGTAGGAATCATCTGCTCTGTAGCCGATGATTAAGTCGTATGCATTCACGTTTACTGTAAAATTATCAATTAAGTACTGTTTAGCTCTTCTGGCCACAGGTGTTTTAACAGTGAAAAGACGATGTTCTATCAATATTGCTATCCAATTAAGAATAGTGTATTGGGGAGTATTAAGATTTAAAACATTTAAAAACTCTGTATCTAGCATATAACAATTGGCGAAGCCATTGCGCATGGAGGACACAGCCCATTCCTTGGCTAAAGCTTCGCTTGCGGTGCAATAAAAACCCTGTCCGAAATCATTGTTTAAGCGACCTTTGCCATACTCCGGTTTTGCTATGATATTTTCAGAGCCATGATAGATAGTTATAAGCTTATCCATAATTACCCCCTCTTTTCTATCCTCATGGTTATTATATCACCAAAGTGATATAGATGCAATTGCTTTTGTGCTACTAATAAAATAAGAGCTAGGAGCGCGCTGTCTCCTAGCTCTTGTTTTATATTTATATATTTGTATTACCAAAGTGATATAGTTGTACTTTGCATCCTCACAGCTCTTCGGCCTTATAAGCATTGTAGCCTTCGATATGATAACTTACGTCTAGGCCCTTCATGTAGGTGAGGCGGTCAGCAATGTTATTGGTCAAAGCCTTGCCGAGCACATGCTTGATTTCGATATCACGAATGGGGCTCCGCTCCATAGCTAAAAGATAATCCTCTTTATCCACAATGGACCAGTCAATGCACTGCCCCAGCTCCTTTTTCAGCATATCATCCAGCCAAATGCGCATGCTGCGGCCATTACCCTCGCGAAAAGGATGAGCAATATTCATCTCCACATACTTTTCCACGATCTCGTCGAAGCTGCCCTGGGGCATGGCGTCCAAATGCTGCAGAGCCTCCCGCAGGTACATCAAGGGAGCAAAGCGAAAGTTACCCTTAGCAATATTCACATCACGAATCTCTCCCGCAAAGCTATAGATATCGTGAAAAAGATACTCATGAATGAAAGCCAGTGTCGAAAATTTCCCGGCCGGTAGATTCGCCAAAGCATCACTCTCAAATAGTTTTATAGCTTGCATTTTGCTGAGTCGCTCTTCTTCCTTGGCCAGCTCCGCAGAATTAGTAATGCCCAATTTATTTTCTATGGTCATAGGAATCTCCTTAGTCATCTTGAGAATATAAAAAAACTGATTGACTCTCTAAGAATTCAATCAGCCTTCTTTACTTAAATCATTTATAAATGATAATAAGCGTATATCATTGTTTGGTGCCGCGGAACCGTGACGGTATGAGCGTATATACTTTTACTATTGCTATAAAATTAGCAGCTTAATTACTATACTAAAAGGCAGGATTCGCTCCTGCCTTTTCTATTTCCCTTGTTAATTTTTTATCGCTACATACAATGCACACCCAGCAATAACGTAGGCTATATTACGCTGTCTTTTAATTTGTTTTCGCTTTAGGTTGAACTCTTTTTCTAACTGAGCCAAGGATTGATTCGCATTCTGCAATAAGCTCTCCTGCTCTTTCGTTTTGACTTTCAGCGTCAGACAGACGTTGTTCAGCTCTTTCAGTTGATTCTGCAACGTCAGCAGTTTGCTGTTGGATGCTCTCAACTCTTCCCTCGACTGCTGTAACGCCGTCTGTGATTGAATGTTGATTTTTTTCAGCTCTGCCAAATTGCTCTTTAACTTGCTGTACTGATACTCCGTCATCACGTACTCCGTTACTTCGTCCGTTTTCTGTGGTGAGCCAGCCTGCACGGTTAGTGACATAGATACCACCAGCAATAAGCAACCCAGCGGCAAAAGCAAGGATGATTTTTGTATTCCAATTTTTTTCATGTCTCATCTTAACCTCATAGCAAAAATCACCTATAACCATTTCGAAACAGTTTGTAGGTGATTTTTTTGCAAAACACGTATTAAATTACGTCTCTCGTAGTATTGGATATTCAGGATATAACTAAATTAAAGTCCGAAGTAATGATGCAATGCACCAAGCGTAAAACCTATGATAAGGCCGGCTAAAAACTTCTTGTCGGTTACAAATGCTTGCAGCTCTTCCATCATACCACCCCCTATCATTATAAACTGTGTCACCGGCTGTTACGCAAAAATTACCAGAAAATGCTACGCGTATAGGAGAGGGAATAACTAAAGCCTCTTGCACGGTGACTATATTTAAAGCATGAGCTTTAAATTCTTTCCAGTGCTTCTGCGCACTCTCTTTCAAAGCGGCTGTACAGCCCTTGTCTTAAAGCAGGGCTGCCATTAGTCCATGCCGGAGTACTGCAAACTTTCAGGTAGATTGCCTTGATCATATCAGCATCAAAGCTGCTGTCATCAACATAGCTGAGGTTAGGATATCCCAGCTTCTCGCAGGCTTCCGCGAACATCTCCCCAATGTTGCCAGCGCCATATTGTACAGCGCGGCTCCAAACAACATCTTTCATAACCTCATGATGCTTTTCGATATTATAGTTGTTACACTTGAGAGCAGCTACAGCCGGCTTATAATAAGCATCGCAGATATAGTCATGCTGGCTTTTTGCAAAGTCAGCTTTGTTGTTACTATAGGCAAGCCAGCGCCATGCCTCATCAAAAGCATGACTACCAACTGGATGCTCTGCTAAATTCTCTGCAAACCAATAGCTATTTCTACGTAGCCATCTGATGTAGTCATCAACAACTCCCATGTTGCTGGACAGCTGATACATACCATAAGATTTTCCTCCGGCATCGCCGTAGCCATTGCTAATGCAGCCGGCGTCGCCGTTGGACTCATAGCGTTTAGATAAATCTCCGATCATGGTTAATCTTCCTTTCTGATGCAGCGATTGGACGCCTTCTTGTACACGTCTTCGTACATTTCTTGTTTGTCGCCGTTATAGGTATATTCAGCATAAATGCCATCGCCGCTGATAGTAGTCGACAGCAGTACCTTGTAGTTCTGCAGCGTTTTGCACGCCCAAACCACAAACACATTCTCAAGCGTAATATGCTCTTTGCTATTATGGTTGTACCATTCTACTAATTTGTTTTTGCATACGGATTCGAAATGTGCCATACCAGTAATAATCATCTAAACGCCCTCCAATCATTTGCCAACATATCGGACTGACTAGCAAGCCAGCCAATTTGTACGCCTCTTGTTCCAACGAACGCTAGCGCTTGATTGCCAATATCCTGGTGCTCTACATTAATAATCTCACCAGCAGCATTTTTATAACTCAAACATGTTGCCAACTCTACATATTGCTCCTTGCCGTTCCAACCTTTTCTTTGGATTTTGTAGCCATCTTTTACAAGCAGAATGGCTGCCCCGAAGCTGATATCGTTAGCTTCCGCTATTACCTTACGCATTGTCTTTATTCCTCCTTTGTCACTTTAAACATTCTCGTCTCAATGGCCTTGTTACCCAGCTGTACAAGCAGCAGCGTAACCATACCAAGTGTACAACTCTCGTAGCCGCTCCAGGTTTTGGCAAAAAAAGCAAGCCACAAAGTCACCAGCACCCAAACGGCAAAGCCAACCACAGCGCAGATTCTGCCTACGCTGTAAGCATTGTCGTTCTTCTTTAACATATTAATTAGTTTACGCATGAAATTTTCACCTCGATTTTATCAGATACCATCAATATTAACTGTCTTGCTTTCATCGTTTACGCTAAACGGAGCCTCAAATTCGCAGCATATTTCATAGCACAAGGTATAATCTCCTTTGCCCTGTACTTCCAGCTTCCGTAGTTCTTCTATCATTTCACTAACAGTCATTGCTTTCATCTCCTTTTTTGACATATAATATTCATACAGAAAGGCGGTGAACAGATTGGAATATTTACTAAAGGACATTGAAAAAGCCCTAGATAATGAGTTGTACTTTATTGCTTTACAAAGCGTTTTGACTTTGCCCGACATATGTGGTTCAATAGAATATGATACAAACAGAGTAGGACAACGCTATACTGACTGGTACAACACTTATATGAACACCAAAGTTAATCTTACAGCAGAACAATGTTATGGATTCCGTTGTAAATTACTGCATCAAGGCTTATCACAATATACTCAAAATACTTTAGAGAGAATAGTGTTTGCTTACCCAAGTAATAACTTTTTCAATAATAACCAGTTTATTGAAAATGGAAAAGTTACTGTCAATATTGACTTGTTAACATTTTGCCATGACATGATTAATTCTGTAAGAATATGGTTGCACCGTGCTCAAAAGATACCAGAGTCTCAAGCTAAACTCAATCAATTAATAAGAATTCACAACGGATATAAAAACTTCATAGCTGGCGTACCTTTTATCGGCTAACATCTTGCGCTCCTATAAACGGAGCGCATTTTTTATTTTTACTCATCGTCATAATTAGGAAGCTCGTTAAGTTGCTTCATAAGGTCATTAATTACACCGTTCTCACCTAAAGCCTCATAACTACGATAACAAGCATTAATACTCTCTTTGGCGTAAATTGGTATCCACCCTTTATCCTGCACATAGTGATTATACGCTTGTATAATCCTATCTCTAAGTAAAGATTGTAAACCTGTTTTGAGCGCATTTGTTTCCTTTTGATGTGCTAATTCTACGCTCCGTAGTTCTTTTTGTTTCTGCTTATATACCGCAAATAAATAGCTGATAACACCGCCTAAGATTAAATTCAGAACGTGGAAAATCATCTGTTCTATCATATAGCACCTCTTTATTTGTTTTATTTTGGATAAGGTTTATACAAGCATTAGCATCACCTCGCTTTCGTAAATTAAATCTGAACAATCATACATAAGCAAGTACCAATCACAGCACCTACCCATGTCGTTAACATATCGTATTTGTCGAACAGCCCATAATTGTAGTAGTCACATATCTCCTGTGCTACTCCTACTGCTATGCCTGTGGCTAATCCGTAGATTGGATTATACAGCCCGATTAGCAGGGCAATGATGCAGCCACAGCGGAAGTGTAGTTTTTTGTCATAGGGCATAACGATTCACCTCAACTTATTTTTTTCCATACACCATTAAGATTTACATATAAATCGCCATTATAAACAACTTCATCATTGTTAAATGTTGTACAATTACCACTAAGCTCAGCAGAAGGTAATGTTTCAACAGTGCGTTTTAACATTGGTTTTATCATTATGCTTTCAAAATCTCGTTCATTTCTACTTTTATAAGCTTTATATATAAATTTATCATTAGGTAAAAATTCGTCAATCATCACATCATGTGTTGGATAACTATACGTTGTACATATTAAATATTTATCTAACGCCATATCATAAACAGTATTATTTGCAAATACAGAATCCATGAATATACCTTCACTCTTACTACGCTTAATTACACACCAATCAGTAGTATTCATCTCTTCATTTTCACTAACATCCCACCCATTAGGATTTGTTTCTGTTTTTATTACATGCAATCTCTCCATATTACTTATTGAATTACCAATAAAAGTAACACCAATACATGTATTATAAAATATACAAAAACATACATCAAAAGTATTTCCGACAACAACGATTGCTTTGTTATTACCCATTGTTTTATGCTCAAATACTTTATACATAAAATCAATAAAGTTATTTGTAATCATTGTATGAGCTACATCTTTAAATGCTATTGTCTGGGGATTTTTAACTTTAGGTGCATTAATATAATTGCCATTTACAAAACTATCAACAATATGACTGCAAAAACATCCTTGAATAAAAGTAAAGGAGTTATTTTCTATATGAGTTAAATTACTAACATATGCAAAAATATTTTTAAAATAAGTAAACACATTATCTTTAATAGTAGAACTATAAACTAAAGAAGGGAACACGGTAATATCATTCGTTTGCGTACAAGAAAAACCAATATTTTTAATTTCGCTATATTGAATTTTATTCTTCAAAAAACTGTTGTTGAGTTTTAACTTTGTTTTACGTTTATCTTCACCAATAATTTTTATGATTTGCGGATTATCAATAGTATTGTTTAAGTAATATGTACCGTTAGTCACAGTTACAGTTTTGTTACTGTTTAATGCTTTCTGAAAAGCATCCGTGTCATCCGTCACCCCATCACCCTTAGCACCAAACTGCTTAACATTCACCGCACCATTCTTCACCACCAGCTCCGCTACAAGTCCCGATGCCAGCTCATGCAACGAGCCACCATCATCAACGTCAGATTCTTGTTTGGCACGGATGCTATACGTTCCTGCTCCACCGTCATTGGGTGAGTAGTAGCCGAGAGTGCAGGCAGTCATACCTGCGGAGAGTAAGCTGTCGGCTTTCATCTCTGCGACGCTTTTGTAGACGATAGGCAAATTCATAGCGAATACCTTGTTGGCAAAGATGTAACCCCAACGCTTCAACGCTGTGCCGATACTGCCCATTAAATCTGTGATAGGCGTTAAACTGCCGTTGTTGTAGATAGTCTTGATTTCTGCGGCTGCTTGCTTTGCTTCTTGCGCATTAGTCGCCGTTTCCTCTGCTAATCCCTTCGCTTCATCAATTACCTTGCCCGGGTCCTCCGTTAAAACAATGCTCTTGCCATCATCCGCAATTCTAAACGATTTGCCGGCCTCGAACGGCACTTCATTGACAAAAGCATCACCATCTATATCCACACTCATGATAATACTGCGGTTAAGCTTTTCAGCTATCTGCTGCATAGCCATTACGTTTTCATCAAACGCAGTTTCAATATCTTCCGCGAAGTACGGCCCGTTGTTTACAAGGTTCATCATCTGCTGCAGCGGCAGCTCGCGCATGATAACCAGCTTCTTGCCTTCCGGCAGCGCTGTTCCGCTGCTAGGATATGTTATCTGCCTTGCATCCATGTCCAGCTGATAATCGCTTGTGGCCAGCGCCGTGCCATCGTCCTGCATCAGATATACCTTAATATATTCCGGATGCTCTGCAGGACACTCAAAGGTAAACGGAAATGTCCTTGTTGAGCCGTTACCAACATAGATGTTTTTAGTAACGTCTTTCTGTACTGTCATGTTCTGCTCCTTTCCATAACGCAAAAGCCCCGGCATCAGCCAGGGCTTTTTGCATACTTATTGACAATAATATTTTACCACGGCTTTCAGGCCGTTTTGTAAAGTACAAAATGACTATTTTTGATTTTTCTTCAGCTTTTTATCAAAAATCAAGGCGCGCAGATAATCCGCAACGCTTTCATCGAAGCCGCTTTCCAGATACTGCAGCGTTGTTGTAAAGCTATCTATTAACGTGCTGGGTGCGCCGGTAACCTGACTTGTCAGTTTGCCCATCTCCCGCAGTGTATCGCTGATAGTTTTCTTATCGCTGACGGCACTTTGGATAACTCTGTTTGTCTGCTCAATGGTATTCTGAATAGGAATTTTGGGAGCAAATTGATGCTCGTCAAACACCTTTGCCATAAAGTAAGGTACAGCATCACGCAGCACCGGTATGCCACCGACAATTCCTGTAAGAGATTCCTGCCCCATGCTCTTGATAAGCTTTTCAATCTTCCAGTCATCATCGTCACCGCTTGCGCCAGCACGCAGCAGCGCCGAGATAACCGCCGGCAACAGTACCCACATCAGCAGCGCATTGCCGGCATGAGCTACAGCTTTCATCAGAGCCATGCTTTTATTCTTCGCACTTGCTGCTACGGCCTTCTTGTAGCCTACCTTTGCTTCCCATAATTTATAATTGAGCGCATTATAGACTGTAGAGTTATAGCTGTAATAAACGGTAAACTGCTTCATCAATTCTCCTCCATATCGCTGGATAGCAGCTTTATCTACCGTACGGCCACTGCCGAAGCACCAGCGCACCGCAGCATCACCGGCATTTACGCCTGCTTCCCTCGCCTGCTGCGGCGAACGTCCGGCATCCATCTCTGCATTGTAGGTCTTTTCATATTCGTGCTGCCAAAGCGGCAATGCCAGCATCAGGTCTGTCCAGGTTATCATCTTAAACGCGTTGTTTTTGATAGCCTCGCCAGCCTTGCCAATGCCCGGAATACCATCTAGGATATTAGGTCCTTTCAGCGCATCATGGATGCTGGCATCCATGGTTTCCGCACGTTCTGCCATGAAGACGGAGCGTTGGAAAACAAAGTCCGTATATCGACGCGGGGCACTGTAAAACTTTTTGAGCGAGTGCAGCAGCTCAGCAGCTCCCATATAATGAGCTACGCTCGGAGCGTTAGCGATATTCAGCAGCGCCGTTGTTACCCTGAAGCCCATTGTTCCCATTGTCTGAGCATTACGCAGCTTAGCCAAGACCTTTTCGTAAGATACCCTCGGTATCGGTTCTTCCGCCCAACAATCGCTGGTCCACTTTTTCAGATTCTTATAAGCGTTCTGGCCGAGGTAATTGTAGACAAGGTTTTTAAAATTCTCGTTGAGTACGATACGGCGCACGTCGCGTACCGGTTCACGGAATGCCACCAGATGAATAACGTCAGTAATGCTGCCGCTGATAACTTCAAACCTAAGATCCAGCCTGCGCTCAACCTTATGCTGAGTACGTTCTTTCAGAAAGCCCTTGCCTAAAGACATTGCAATATTGCTCATTGCCGATTGCTGTGCAGCATCAGCCTGCTCCTGCGTACGCAAATCCCGCAGGTCGTATTTAATAGGGAAGTAACCGCCATCTAAGGTATAGATTTTTCTGTCCTGCCCGACAACAACAAAGCCTTTGGCTTCCTGCTTCTGCAGCACGGCACCGGTCATGCGTGCTTCAATCTCTCTTATCTGGTCCCAATGTATATCGTAAAGCTTCCAGATGCTGTTGACGAGGTTCCAGTCGCGCTCATCCAGATACTGCAGCACATTTTTAACCTGCGCTACGTTGACGTGATAGCCGTCCAGAACGCGCTGCTGGTTCGTTTCAGTGCCCCAGTTAAGCGCAATCATAATCGCCTGCTCCTTGGTAATAACCGATGAGCCAAATTTATAGCGGCGTTTGTTACGCATATCTGCCAGTTCCTCGGGAGAGTAAGCATCAAACAGTCCTTTTAATTTGTTCTGCATATTCACGGCCATCTTCAGCTCTTTGTCTGCAGCTTCCTTAAGCGGGTCGTAGATATACCGCAGCGCCACATCACCCAGCTTTTTCAGCTCCACCTCCGGCTTAATCAGTAACCTGTCAGCCTGGTCTATAAAGTTTGCAGCGTCATCCTGCCATCTGTTTTTATTGGCACCAGTCGGGTCAGCGTTAGCGCGTTCTATCATGCGCTGGCGTGTCTGCCCTTCAATCTCAGCAACTGCTTCGTCAACAGTCAGGGTTCTGCCGTCCTTGGTTTTAATCGTGGCCAGCTTCATATTATCCATGCCGCGCTTATAGATGATATGCATAACCTGTGCCACCAAATCAACCTGCATATTGCTCAAATCCTTATGCCCTGCTTTACGTTTATTGCTGTTCATCGCCGCCTGCAGGAACCATTCAGGGAGATTGGTCTGGCCGTCCGGTCCGAAGAACGGCGACTCCAGCATCAGGCCGCCTTCTTCCCTTGTAGCATCTGCTTTCATCAGCACTTCCATGATGCCCTCATAATGCGGCGGTACCGGTGCGTCTGCGTCAGAAAAGCCAAACACATACATAAGATGATTATACGCATAACGTTCATCTGCAGATATGTTCTTCGCCTTGCTGATAGTCTGCTGCTTACGCTTCAGGCCATCTTCAATCTTCTTGATCTGCTTGGTATTGCGGACAGCTCTATCAGCAAACATGTCATAGATCAGCTGAGCCTGTTTGTATTTGACGGCCTTATCCCAGTTGCCTTTGATAAGAGACTGCTCAGAATTGTACTGCGCCTGCGCCGACTTTCTGCGCCACATCTGGTAGTTATTGGCGTCCTCAATAGGCATAACCTCCAGCTTCATCTCGACGAATTGCACATAGTCCTTGTAATGACGAAGCGCTGCATCACGCAGCCCACGCACGTTAGCAAGCAGCTCACGCTTATCCTGCTTCAGTTCCTTTGTTTCTGCAGTAAGCTCTTCTATCTGCTTGCTCTGTCTGGTCATCTTGTCTACCGTCTTAATGACGCCTTTTTCTGCAGTATCATTCTTGCCTTCGGCCTCTATTTGGGTAGTCAGGTTACGCTGCTTTTTGGCAATGCGCTCAAACGCTTCCAACTCCATCGCCGTGGCCAGCTTACGGTATTTGCTCTCCTGCACCACTTCTTCCGCACGTTCACGGAAATACTGAGCATCTATGCCGCTGTTATCTATCCCTTCCTTAAACTCTTTCATATGAGCTTCTACCGCAGTATCCAAGCTGCCGCCATACTCTTTAAGCTGCTTAACGTAATCCTCCACGTTCATGCCCAGTGTTTCGCAAATAACAGACGTGCTCATATTAGGGTTATTCTTGATATGCTCCTGGATAACAAATACCGGTTCTGCGGCCAGCTTTTCACGGTATTCCGCTTCTTCACGCTCAAACAGTTCCTTTTCCTGCTGCCGGTAATCTTCCTTGACGTCCTTCAGTGCTATCTTGAGCACCTTTTCCTCAGCATCAGCCTTGGCACGCTCTACCATACGGCGATATACGTCCTTCGTGCTTCCCTCCAGATAGTCCATCCCACCGCTTTCGGCAAAATCATCCACGCCTTTTTTTCTCATAGCAATGTCGATTTCATCTTCACTGGCAATCATGCGGTCCATAACTGCTTTAACCTCTTTGGACGGAGCACCGCCAATCTGGCTGAATGCACGATAAATTTTAGTCAGCCACTGCTTGAAGCGCCGGAAGATACTGCGCGTTGCTTCTGTAGGTGCGTCACCGCTCTTCAGATAATTTTCAAAGCCACGGGCAAAGCGTTCCTGCATCCAGAGCCGCTGCATCTGTTCCAAGGTCATTTTCTTGCCTTCGATTTCAACGGAGCCTTTGGCAACTGCAGTTTTCATCTGCTCGTTGAGCTTTTTAAACTCACTCTCCATAGCAGTGCCTTTGTACTCTTTGACAAATTGCGTATCGTTCCATGCTGCCCACCGGTTAATCGTGGCCACGTCATCCAGCAGCTGCTTCGGAGCATTCGGTAATTCTGCCAGCGCCAGCATATCATGCAGATAGATATGAGCCATCTCATGCATAAATGTCGACTGGTCTGCAGCCTTAAACAGAGAAATAACCTTCTCACCGGTAGTTTTAAAGGCAGTCTGGCCTTTGAGCTGCCATAAGCCGCGCTGATCAGAGTCCATGCTGTAGCTTCTGCCGCCAAATACAATGATAGGATTATCGATAGCGTTCAGCACTTCGTTATCAATTCTTTCCTGGCTTGCACCCATGGTATAGAGCCGTGCTTTCATTGATGCTACTCTGGCTTCCTGCTCTCCATGCAGACGGAAGTATTTTTCATAATCGCCAGAGCTTTCATCTTCAGCTTGCCATTGCAAATCTGTCTGCAGCTCCTTGATTTTCTGCAGGCGCTTTACTTTTTCTTCAGGTATCTGGTCTTCCAGCTCTTTAACCTTATTTTTGATATCAGTAAAAGCCTCATCGGAAATTTCACCGGTGTCATGTTCAAAGTCAGCTATGTCATATTCGAGCATAGCCGTAACATATTCTTTACCTTTAGGATGCAGGCGCTCTATTTCTTCATCGTACTTCTGCAGCTGGCGCTTCATCTGTTCGTTGACTTTGGCCGGGCTGCCACCTCCAGCAAAGCCTTCTGCATTCTGGATGATATGCTGGATTTCATGGATGAGAGTTTCTTTTATCTTTTCGTTTGGCCGCATGCCTTCCAGAGCCTCTTTCAGCTGCCCTGCAAGCAGAGTTTCTTTTTCTTCTAATGAGTAGGTTTTTTCTTCATCATCCGGCAAGATGAACGAGCCATCTTCTGCAAAGAAGTTAACCTCTTCTCTATCGGCAAAGAAGCTGTCCGGCAGGTTCTCAGCTATGGTTCTGATTTCTTGCTTGCCTGGGAGTTTTTCTTCATTCACGATGCCTTGGAAAGCATTTATGGTTTCTTTTACCCCTGCCTCGCTTTTCAGGCTGCTCAGTATCTCATTCTGCAGATTATAGGGAGAATAGCCAACATATTTTTCGTTGAGCACTATCTTGTCTTCCCCGTAAGCGTAACCTCTTCTGTTTTTCTCCATGTCTTCGACAGTTACCAGCAGGTTCTTTAGCCACGGATATGCTTGATACAAAGCAGGGTTGACGTATATCTTTCCTAAAGTAGTTTCCTCGTTGTCCCTCAGCTCAGCAAGATTGATATCATCCAAATTATCCGGTATCTCAAAACGCCATTTACCATCAGCGCCACGATGCCAGCCAGTCTTTTGGTAGATAGTTTTCATATCTGCATCTTTGGCTAGCATTTCTTTTGCTTCCTTCAGCTTCTCCATGTTGGCCGTCATAGCACGCTCGCCTGCAGATTGGTTATAGCGCTCTATAATATCAATGCTCTTATCATCGAAGACGACAAAGCAGCGGCCATCTTTCATTCCTTCGTAAGTTATGCCTTTAATTCCGTGCTCATTAAGCAGCTCAGACGCGCCACGCCAATTATAATCCTCTTCCCCTACAGCCTTCGCCAGAGCATCGTAAATCTTGTTGCCGGAAAACATGCCCCCTAGCGTACCGGAAATATCAGCTTTCGCCTGGTTGATAACCTTCTCTTTTGCAGCAGCATCTTCTGCTTTGGCACGCTCTAATTCTTCTTCTAAAGCAGCAGCCTGACTTCTGAGCTTCTGTTGTTCCTGATTACGATATTCGCCATCTGACTTTAGCTTTTCAATTTCTTCTTTGCTATATCCGTATCTTTCCAAGCTTCTTGCAAGAGTTCTATAACCAAATGTATTAGAATTGCTCTCTAAAAGCTTACCAATGCCATCTGCTAATTTATTGAAGCTATCAATCTTAAACTGAACCTTGCCAGCATTATCAAAAGCTCTTAATTTGAAATTCAGCAAATCTTCCCAGAACTTCGTCGACTGTGATTCGTTCAAAGATTCTATTGTCTTTTTCAAAAGCGCTTGTACATTTTTATTTTGATTGATGAAAGTCTTCTGCTCATCTAGCAACACATTGTTTTCCGGAACTTCCACTTTCAGCAGGCGTGAAGTATTTTCGTACTTCACGTCAGCTTTTTCAATAATGTTTATCGCTTCTTCTAGTTTAGCAATATAGCTTTCTGTATTAGCCGTTCTTTTGGTTCCGGCAATTCTTTCCTTTAAACTTTTTATTGCCCTTTCCTTATTCTTGTTTCCGGTCATTGCATCAAACGTATCCAGAACAAATTCTAACGGATCATTGTCAATGAGCTTCTGTCCTGCTGCTGTTGCCCAATCTCCCTCCTCATCAATTTTGTACGTAACCCCATCTACAATTACTGCGCCAGCGTCAGCCCCAAGCACTTCCTTATATGCCTCTGATATTTTTCTATCCTTAGCAAAGTACAGGCCCCAGCCATGTACCTGGTCACCAACGCCATCGCCGATTTTGCCAATATCAAACCTTTCAAAATCGTAAGGCGTGCCATGCCATGCTTTCTGGTCTAATTTCATAGAGCCAATAGCCATCTGATCTTCTATTCTTAGCTTACCTGTATTTTCATCTATATAAGGGTCACCATACAAATCTTTGACTTTAGCCAACATTTCTGTTATACTGAACGCGGAGGAATTGTTTGTTTCTCCACTAATCCCGTCATAGGTCAGGCCGCCTTTTGCCTGCGATGACGGGATTTTGTTTTCCCTTATTTCATACAATGTAACCTCATTCAGGCTTTGAAGTATATCGAGGCTATTGCCAATAGCGTTTATAACCAATACTCTCGGTCTTTTGTTTAAAATTACCGGCATTACAAATCTATAGGTGAAGCTGTCTTCAGTATCCTCTTTAAAATATTTTCCCTTGCTATGCTCAGTCGGAGCAATTTCAATCAGTATAGCTTTCCTCAACACTTCTTTAGGATTGCTAAGGGTTATATTTCTAGCACGTCTCCTTTTATTATCGCTTAATCTGTTTTGAGACCTTGCCAGAACTATATGACGTGAATAATAATCATCCTTAATTTTCGAAAAGTCAAATACTGCTCTAAGATCTTCCGTAGTTACCGGTTCGCTGGTGCTTAAAACATTTTTTATGTAATTTATAGTTTTGTCTATAGCGTCCGGGTGAATGCTATTATCACCAACAGAATCAATTAATTCATCTAAATTTATAGCCTCATATCGCTTCGATAAATCAATACCTACATTTACTGCCTGATTAAACTTCTGCTCCGCAGCTTCACTTTCACTTCTGATAAGCCCAATACTACGCGCATAATCAAGCGCAGTGTATTTAGTATGGCCAACCTGTCTATGCAGCTCAGCCATACGGTCTGCCATTCGTGCGGCAAGGATAGCACTCATCTGTGCTGCCTGCCGCACTTCTTTGCTTTCAGCGCCTTCCAGCTTGCCACGCAGCTTACGATATACCTCAAAGCCTTCTTCGCTCAGGCCTTCAGTAATAGAGAGTTCGCCCGGATCTATTTCTTCCAGAGCAGGCGTCAGCGTATCCAATCTGCGGATGGCTTCTTCCGTTGCTTCCATGGATGCCTTGTTATTCTCATACCATTGGTTCTCTTCCGGAGTGCGGTTTTCCCAGCCAAAGAGTCCATACTCGTTGTGGCCGGTCCAAATCTCACGCGCCAGCTCACGCAGCTCCATCTTAGAGGGCTTATGCTTATTCTCTTTATAGTAGCGTTGATACCAAGGGTCATTATTGCTTACCTTGATACCACGGCCACGCATCTGATTATCATATTCCGGGATTTCTACTACAGCTACGCCGTTACCCATACCCTTTTCCAGCTCTTCGATAATCTGATTAAGCGGCTCGTCAATCTTGGCCTGCAGCGATTTTCTGATTTCCTTTACGCCTTCCTTAGGATTATCCGGGAAGCGGCGCAATACTGCCTCTGCTATCTCACGGGTTTCCGGAGTATGGAAGTTATTGTCAAGGTAGGTATTCAAAGCATCTTCACGCTGGCGGTTCTCATATGCCAATATGCGGTCCATCTCGCGGCGCATCCTGCCGGCATATTCTCTGTTGCGTGCCAGGCATTCGCTGATATCGCTGAATGTGATGTAGTCTTCCAGATGAGCACCGATTTCAGTCGGCAGCAGCTTAGATACATAATCTGCTGTACTGATTTTCAAGTCTGCCTTAGTATCGATGATGTCTTTAAGATACTGTTCGCCTATGCCTGCTGCCTTTGCTGCAGATTTCAAAAGCTCATAGCCGCCCTGCTGATTAAGAACGTACTCTGTATCTATGTTAATAGTTTCCAGCTCCGTGCCTTTGAGCTGATTATTCAGTACCTCGTTATATACTTCCGGAGCTTTTTTAAACAAAGCATTATTTTTGATATCCTCAGCAAGACTTCTCAGCATAGATATGCCGTTAGCATCACGCAGGTTAGCTTTCTGCTCTTCACTTTTCAGCTGCAGCGCCGCGGATGCACGACGCATAAAGGATACCGTGCTTGCTCCATGCGCGCCAGCGCCAAAGCCAATAGACGCAGGCAATGCCTGCCAGCTTGCCTCCAGCCCACCAACGATAACGTCCTTTGCCGTATATGTAGGGATATCACCGCCCGGATTGTTTGCTGCAGCAATATCAGAAATAATTCTGTTGCTCATCTCCTGCACGCCTTCTTCCGCACTCTCAGAGATGGCCACTGTTCCGATGTTCTTGGCACTGTCACGCAGATATGCGGCAAGCAGGCTCTGCAGCTCCGTGCTGTCTTTGGCACTGCTGATAATTTCTTTGATGCTCTGCGCACCTGCACCGCCTTTGATGACGTTCAGGATTTTATCTGCGTTGCTGAATTCTATACCTGTTTCCAGCGCTGCCGCTACAGCAGCATAGCTGCGCGCCTGATTATCTGTCAGCAGCTGCCTGCCCTGCTTATCCTTATAACCTTTATAATCAAGGTAGTTGTTGCCGGCAATTTCGTCATACATATCCTGCGCCATACCGATACGGCTGCCGACGCTATAACCGATCTTGGCACCTGCTGCCGCGCCTGCAGCAGTACCGGCACCCAGCGTTGCACCGCCGCCGGCAATACCGCCGAGAAGCGCGCCGAAGCCAGCGCCGTATACGCCCATCTTCTGGCCATTAAGAGCATTACGCAGCATCATCTTGCCACTCTGCACCGTGCCTCCGACAATAGCACTCATCGGGTCCTCAAAAAGCCCCGGCAGCTCCTTGGAATTTTTCTGTGCTTTTTCAATTTCTCCTAAACGTGCAATGTCAGCATCCGTCAGCTCCTTGCCGTTCATAGCGGCGTAACCCATACGGCCGCGCTCGCTCATCAGGTTATCAAGCTCCCAGCCGGTCTTGGCTGCTTCAATAATGCCCTGCGTCTGGCGTACGTTCTTTAAGTTATGCAGGGCAATAGCTGCGTCTGTATCACTCAGCTTGGCCAGCTCACTCAGCTCAGGGTAGGCCTCAAACACTGCCTGAGGGTCCATTGCCTTCTGCTGATAATTATATACATTGCGTGCGTTGGCCAGATTATCAGCGTTAGCCAGAATGGCATTTTCCGGAATGCTTGTGGCCGCGCTGATTTTTTTTGCTTCCAGCAACACATCGTCTTTACTGTAAAAGTACTTTTTATAAGCGTTGGTGTTTTTTACCATGTCCACAAAGCTGTTATCGCTTGTGCTTACTGGCTTAATGCCATTAGCTGCGTTAATATCAGCCAAGTCCTTTGCTTTTTCTTCTGTAATCTTATTGTCTACAATGCCATAGTCAGGCTGAACATCACCATGAAACTTCCACGTGCTTTCACGTACCGTAGCGTATGGTGATTCCATTTGTCCCTTAAGGAAATTCAATCTGGATTCATCCATGCTGTTCGTCCTCCTTATCCGATTCTGTTTTTTAAATCTTCGCCGCTCATACTAAAGATTCTACCGTCCATCATCTCTACTTTGTAAATACCTCCGCCAATCGGGGTTATGCCATTAGATTTTATTCCAGCACGAGCTAAGTCAGCATTGCTTGCCTCTACATTGTACTCGTTTGTACCCCAAAGCAATCCAGGTTGCCTGTATGTAGCAACTGTATGTTTTGTTAAACTATCAATGCATGCTTGGATAACTTCACTGTCTGATGGTTGTACTCCATTTTTTGACATATAGTTTTGTATAAATTCTCTACCAGCATCTTTTGCTCCAATCCACTGCATTTGAGCGTATTCTCCTTTTAGACCAGTACTTGCTTTTACAATGCTTTCTATCTCACCCCAATTATATTTATATGCGCCAGTTCCTTTACGGAAATTATCGTATGTCGTCATCAATGAATCATATTCAGATTTACTTGGTCCATAGTTCAGAACGAAATCAGCAAATTCTTCTTTGTCATTGAAGTAACCGCCTTCAAGAAGCTCTGTAAGCTTTTGCTTTTGTCCCACAGCTAACCCTTTGCCTGTACTAACACCGGAGCTTCCAGAGCTTGCACGTTTTCCGAAAACGTCTACGTTACCTGCCCATGAATAAGCTGTGCTTACAGCCCCACGCGCCATCGAACGCATTTTTAAATCAGTGCCGCCAAAAACATCCGCCTGTCTCAGCGCCTCTTCTATGGGTATGCCGCTTTCAAACATTCTTACAGCTTCCGAAGAGAAATTATCAAATGCCTTATCCTTGGCCATCCTTTTTCTTGTGTTTTGCACTGAGAAATAGGACTGCATTTCTTGCAGGCTTTTATTCATATCGGTCTCATCCATACCGCGGCCGCCGATATGGCTGTAGCCTACCGTATGATATCCGGCAGCATCCAGCGCCATCTCACTCACTCCATGCTTACCGCTCTGGATAACCTTGCCGGTCTTGGCATTGTATATGCCGACATGGGTAATGCCCTTATAGGCCTTGGTGTCAGAATGTACATCATCCGGGTTGTCGCTCGTAGCGTACTTGCTGCCATCTACCTGCCAATAGACAATATCTCCGTCCCTTAATTGTTTACGGTCATTAAACGTCAGCCCTTTCCGTTCTGCGTTAAGGTAGGTACCGTCAGCCAAGCTGCTGGTAATGTCATAATCACCGCCAGCCGTCTGAATATATTTTTTTACAAAGTTAGCGCACTGATTGCTGCCCCAAGCCTTGCCTTCCTCTCCCTGTGCAAACGCCAAACCTTTGGCGATATCTGCCGTACCACTATTTAATTGCTTATATTCAGCCGCAGCTTTCTCAAAGTCCCCATCGTATTTGTCATAAAGTCCGCTGAATGACTTTATTTGTTCATTGCTTTTCTCCCTCGCGCTGATAATCTTATCGTATTGGATCCGTTTCTGCGGGTCCATAAGATAACCGTAGGCCTGCAGTATCTCGCCGCCACGCGTCCATCCTTCGCTGCTGTCTGAATTGATAGCAGCCTGCGCTGCCGTCTCTGCTACCGCAGCCTTCCATTTGTTGCTTGCTTCAGCAATCTTTTCCTGGCCATAGTTGGCGTACCTTGCTGCAGTCATAAAATCGCCGCGGCGCATAACAGCGTCCAGATCATCATTGTTATGCCAGTTTACAGCTACGTCCTTCAAAGCTAATTTGTATTGATTGTTAAGCTGCGTATCCTGGTACTTCTCCATCTCGCCCATGGTATAACGTTCCATCTGAGCACGCTGGCCGGTCCAGTCACGCTCAATGGTATTGTAAAAGGCCTTGCTTCCCAAAACGCCACGCAGCGTCGACGGTCCTTTTTGCATAATGCCATTGATAATCTTCTTGCGCCCTTCCTCGTACTTGGTAAGGTTATCCCTTGCGTTCTCTTCCTTGTTCTGCAGCAGCTCATTCTGCAGCCTGCTCATCTGCATATTATAATCATTATTGGCCTTCATCACGTCGGCAATGGCTATCTGCTCATAGAGCTTCTGCCCTCCCTCGACCATCGTATTGGTAAGATTTGCATTTGCCCTTGCCAGCGCCATCTGCCCGCCCATATCAGGATGCACACCGCTCGTCCGGCTTGCAGGCGTACCGAGCTTTGCCTGGTTCTCGTAAACATCAATTACTGCCATATTCTGCTCCTTTCCTATATACGCAAAAAGCACCCAAGGCTTAGCCTCAGATGCTTTCTACGTTGCTAATTTTTTAGAGTATGATGAAAATGGGAGAATGGCTTCCCTTCCGCACTATCATTTTAACACACATACTTTGCCGATTTGTAAAGTACAAAATGACATTTTTACCATTTTGCTTTCGCCCAGCCATCATTACTGTAGCTTGAGATGCCGCCACCGGTATGAGCAGGCAGTCCTTTCATCTCTGTGTAGCCCGGTACACTGTAGTTTTGCAGGCCTACGCTTTTACCGGCTGAGCTTTTCAACGCCCCCATGCTTTTGGGCGTATAAAGATTAGACGCTACGCTCAGCCCTGCCTGCAGCATGCTGTTCATCATAGCGCGCTTGCCTGCCTTACGGTAGGCTCTGGCGCTCGACGCATAGGCATCGCCCTGATTCAAATTGTCCGTACTCTGTTGGAAGATGTTATCTACCTGCTGACGCGCATTGTATCTCTCAAAGGCAAGCTCCTGCTCCTGGTTAAACTGGCTGTCTGCCATCGCCGCCAGTGCACTGCCGCTTGCCGTGATTCCGGCCGCGCCGATGTTGGCTCTCTGCTGCCCCTGCAGCTGCAGCAGTCTGCGGCGTTTGTTTTCCTCGTTGATTTCATTATTCTGCGCCTGCTTCTCGGCCTGCTCCTGCAGCTTCTGCGCATTGTTATAGGCGATATCAGCATTTGCCTGCGCCTGCGCCGCCTGTGCGTTGGCCTGCTGACGTGCTGCACGTCCCTGCAGATAACCGCCCAAGAGAGTTGCACCAATCATTACTCCTACGCCCATGCTATCCCTCCTTTAAAATTCTTTCGTCAAAATAAAATTCCCTGTGCGGCAGATTGTATATTCCGCATTGCACCGGTTCCGATATCTCAGCGCCAAGCCATCTGAGCCAGCGCAGGATTTCTGCGTTTCCAGCATCAACCTTATTGGACATAGGCCCATAGGCCGCCACAATCGCCCTCAGAAAGCGTTTGGTATATCGCCCTACTACTAGCCTATGCTTCAATGTTTCGTCGGTCATGAGCAGCCAGACGCATTTGACAGAGCATATTGCAGCCGGGCTTCTTACTCCATATATAGCTGCAGGTATGCCGTCAATATAAAAGCAGCCAATCAGTTCGCTATATCTGACGCTTCTTTTTAAAACATCCAGCTCATGTCCAGCACCATACAGCGCCGTCAGCTCCTGCCTGTTGTCCTGCCGCAGATGTGCGGCCACGTATTCAATATCTCTATCAGACGGACGAGAAAAAGTATATTCCGCCATATTATCCTCCCGGCACAATCTCCGGCACAATGGCCAATACCGTCATCGGCAGCGGCGCATCCTGCTTAATGATAAGCTGCTGCGTTTCGTCCCAGCCTGCAGCAGGCAGGACGATTTTTTTCTTACCGGTGAAAAGTTTTGTAGACTGGCCATATGCTTCAGTATCGCGCCATTTGATTTCATCCAGTTTTTCCTCACTCAGGCCATACAGTCCGCCACGCGTGTTTTTAAAGAGGACGGAAAGATTACCTATGCGCTTCTTGCGGCTAATGGAGCTGCCGTCCTGCATCTGGAATTCTATCGGCAGTGTCTTTATGACTGCATCAATAGGCAGTCCTACATGCACAACACTGTAGCCATGCTTTTCGCTCAGCGTAACTTTACCGCCTTCCACCTTCTGCTGCGGCAGCGCGTTTCCGTCAGCCAGTATGGCCACGGTTTCACCCTCCAGCCACGTCAGGCCCGTTACCTCTTTTATATCGCTGCCACGTACGGTTATGCCGTCGTCAACATAAATCTGTTCTTCCGGCACATCGTTATCGTTCCTCTTTTCCAGCATAACGTTCTCGTATTGGCCGTTACGTTCTATGACAGCATAAAGCTCGTCACATTCTCCGCCAGGGATGCAGCAGACATTGACAAAGCGCGCATTCTTAATGCTATGCTTATGCCATGCGTAGATATCCTGCTCCTTGATATAGGTCAGTCCCAAGAGCAGGCCATCATCTCGGACAAACCATATGATGCTGTCCGGAGTCTGCTGGTAGGTCATAGCTACTACTTTGTGGCCATCGAAGAGATGAGAGCATAGTAGGTTGAGGTCATCGCCGGTGTATTTATCAGCCTCATAGCTGTATGCCAGGTCACGGATGATGTTGCCCTGCTGCTGCGCAAAGACAATTCTGCTGCCTACAGTTACCGGTAATACGTCAGATATGCCGCGGTATTCCTGCGCCTGACTTAAAGTATTGCTAGGCGTGAGCGCTTTGCCTTGGCCACCACTTACCTTATATTCACCGCCGCTTGTCAGCAGAATCAATTCTCCAAAGGCTACCATTGCTTTGATACCGTTCATCTGGCCGCCGTTTAGAGTAGCCGTTACTGCATCATCGTCTACCACAGGTGTTGATGTTCCGAAATTATAATAATCTCCTACCTTACTGCTCCAGAACGTCTGCGGATATCTTGTGCTGCCGGCAAATACCAAGCGGTCTTCAAAGAAGCCTGCTGCAGACGGATAGCCCTTGCTCCTGCTCCACGGAGAAAAAGCCCAGATTTGCGTAGCGTCTGTACTGCCAATCGTGCGCAATACCTTGCCTTTAACCTTTTTACCGCTGATGTACTCAGTAATTTTTATAATACCGCTATAATCATTGCCGAAGCTCTGCACAGTGACGTAACCGGTCTGCTTCTCATTCTCACCGCTCCAGATGGTTGTATCAAACTCTGTTGAGGTTACCCTGTACCTGACAATGTATTCCTCTTCGTTCTTTTCGGTAAAGTTGTAGTTCTGGCTGTGATTGCCGTCCTGAGTTCTTACAAGCTCCCACATAGAGCTGTTCTCGTTATATTTTTCCAACGAGAAGTTTCCCTTCCAGAAGCCGAAGCTCTCTACATAGACGCTAGAGCCCGGCAGGCAGCTTACCAGCAGCGCATCCGTTGCATCAGGTTTGCCTTTTTTGTATTCGCTTTTTTTATAATGAGTCAGCTCAATAAGGCTGCCAATGTTATCTTTCTCAAAGATATCCTTATCGGCCGTTAACGTGACTTCGCCTTCCGTCGCACTGGCCGTTATCTTCGCTGCCTTGCTGCCATAGCGGAAGCGGATATTACAGTACCCGTCACCGCCGCTTTTGCCGTTGACGCTGGCAGCATCTGTTCCCTTTATGCCACCGGCAGCACCACCGCTGTAGCTCGCACCTTTGCTGCCTGGTGTAGTCTGGAACCGGAAAAGAATATGGCCGCCACTTCCAGCTCCACCACCTTTAACTGTCCTGCCAAACGCAATCGTGTTGCCGCCAGCGCCACCAGCATCTCCATCAACGGTCAAGTATCTCCCCGACTTTTCGCTTAACCTGCCGTTACCACCTTTACCACCAGCACCAACCTCAAGCTTATACTTTTGCCCAGGCTGAACATCAGTTGAAAAGCGGATGTATTCACCTGTGCCGCCATCACCTCCGGGAGCCGTATATGTTCCTGCGATAGCAGCGCCGCCACCACCGCCGCCAGCACCAGCCAATTCCACCGAAATATTGGTTACGGTATCAGGAAGCGTCAGCTCGTAGGTTCCAGGACCATAACGATATAATTGCGTTACCTGCTCATCCTCCGTTGCAGTACTGCCATTGCTGTCCTCAAACGGACCGCCTGTTATAGGCATCTGTTCCCAGCGCCAGTCATATGTACTGTAGCGCGTAAGCGTCATAGGGTAATGATCAGGATGCACGATAAAAAGCACGTCAGCACTCTGCGTATATTTTATTTTGCAGATACCCTGCAGGTCGGCTGGATTAAGATTGTTGCTTATTGTATAAGGCTCTCCGTTATCCTCTACTATGTATTGGCCGTTGTACAGAAAGCGGCAATGCCCTGCAGTGACTTCTATGATATAGGTTTCATTGGTGTTATACAGAAAGGGGATATAGAAGGCACGCTTGCCTCCATAGGTTACGCCAATATGCCGGAAGCCGTTGCGGTTACGCACGCCACCATAACGCTGCACCGTAAAGTTTTTTAACGTGGCAGCGCCGCTATCATATTTGTTGATATCGACGCGGCCGTACATGCTGTCCGACAATTCACCGCCGGCAAAGCTGGGCTTCAGTTGATACAGTCCCATTGTCAGCCCTCCCATCTGGCGTTGGCCAGTCTATCCTGTACAGCTTCTTCCTGATTGTCTTCTGCAGCATCCTCGCCAGCTGCTTCCGTAAAGTAAGCATTGTATGCCTGGATAGCATTTGTCGCAAGGTTCATGTTACCGGTCAAAGCGAACGCCATCTCCGCCGCCAGCTTCCAGCTGAAGGCTTCAATGAATTGGCTGTCGAAGGTTTCACTGTCCTTTACGTCTGCAGTATATTCCACGTAGGCGTTAGAGATATTACTGTATATCTTGCGTCCGCCGTTACCGTTCATAATGCGGAAGTAATTATCTTTAGGCAGGCCAACAAAGCTGTCATTGTACATAAGGCGTATCGCCAGAGCATCAGAAGGATATTGATAGACGTATTTATAATCAGGTGCCGTTTCATTAAGCAGTGCCAGCTGCACACGCTTCGTTGCGAACGTCCAAGGAAAGCGGCGCAATACATTCTGACGGGTAAAATTGAAATAACGTGTACAGATTCTTGCAGGCTGGCTTGCCTCATCCATGCGGTTGATTTCGTCTACGCCGATACGGCCAAGCGCAAGGTTACAGATTTCAATGTTGTTCATGGTTTCCTCCTAAAAAACAAAAGGCCGGAATAAGCTCCGGCCCGATGTTATTCTCCGCGCAGAGCGGAAATCAGTTCTTGTTTTTTTGCATTCTTCGGCGGCTCCAGGCCGTTTGCACGTGCCAACTTCTGCAGTTGGCCAACATTCATATCTTCCAAAGAAGAAGGCATGATATCCGGGTTTTCCATGCTGCCAGACGTTTCTTCCGAAGGTTCTTCGTTCATAGTTTCTTCATCCGAAAGCACTTCGTCGGAAGGCGTTTCGTTCGTAAGTTCTTCATCCGAAAGCTCGTCAGCATTTTTGTTCAGGGCCAATCTTTCAGCTGGATTATAAAGCGGTTTGAAATGCTCCGGCACATTCTCACCCAGCTCCACCACTTCGCCCTTTTCCCAAAGTCTGCGCTGCCAATAGCAGGTGCGGATTACTTTGTATCTCATACCGGCACCTGAATATCCGGGGACAGATATGCCCAAATCTTGCCGCCTGCCGGAGCGGTAGTATCACCGGTGATTTTTACGCGGACGTAGCGGCCCTGCGGTTGGATGGACGCGAAGAATTGCGCCAGCTGGCAGGCATGCTTCTGCTGCTCGGCAGTTTTGCCGATAGTCACCACCATCTCAGTGATAGGAGCAGAGAAGTTTGCGTCAGCGCTGGTCTGCAGCTCTACGCTTTTGACGCGGCCGGCAGTTACGCCCTTAGTCAGTTTAACATCAACATAGAGCGGTCTCAAAGATTTGTTGCGGCCGATATCAATTGCCTTACTGGTGACAGTCGCTGCAGTATCGACATTTTCGCAAAGAATAAGCTTTGCATCAATCATTACAGCCATGTTCTTACCTCCTTATTCTACCGGCACTTTAGATTCAGTGCTCAGGATAGCATCATTACGCAGGATGGGAGAGCCCCAGAAATGCTGGATACGCTTGCCGCCAAAGTCTTCCAGAGAAAGGTTAACATTGTTTTTCTTCTGTGCAATGATATTGATCATGGTCTGCACCTTACGGTTACAGAGGATAACAGTACGGCCATGGTCAGGATTTTCAATGCAGTCATATACTTCAATCAGTTTGTCGATGAAGTCAGTGCTGCTGGTATTGGTAGTATCAATGTTGGCCAGACGTGCTACATAGCGCGGGTCACGTACGCAGAGGCCTACGTCCCAGTTGTACTGAGATTCATAGCCCCAGTATTCAAGGTTATTCTCATCTCTCACTTTAACACGTCCGTTGTCACGATAGCTGTAACCACCAGGAACGCCTTCCGGAGTGATGCCGTAAACAGTATCAGGTGCAAAGGTCACTACCCAAAGGGAGGTCAGATTGTTACCGGTACCGCCCGCGTCAACAATCTGATTGGCGTAGATTTCATCCTGCCCGGCCTTATCATAGTAGAAAGCGCCAAGGCCGGTAAAGCCAGCAGGGTTGATTTGTTCATCACCATAGAAGAAGGTAGTAGACATCTTCTGGCTCATAGCTTCCTGATGTGCATAGTTTTCATTGAGTCGATAGGTATTGCTGTTCTTGTTGAGCTTCATCAGTCGCTCATCAATCTGTGCAATAGCCTCAACACCGCCGGTAGTAAAGCTTGCCTGGCCAGTGCTGGATTTAGTAGGCGCTACGCCACGGTTAATAATACGCCATGCAACATCCGGCAGACTGGTTCTGATAAGCGCTTTTTCAACGCTGCCGCTGTTGCAGGTTCTCATAGGGAATACTTCCCAGAGACGATTGGTTTTGGCCTGCAGCTCTACGACCTGCGCCGCTGCTTCATTACCTGCAGAGCGATACTGCTGCGCAATATCATACATAGTCGCCAGGCCGGTGTTATTATAAAGTCCGGTTTGTGCCATTTAATTCACTCCTTTAGTATTTGCTGTTAGGGAAGAGGATATCTTCTGCCCGCGGGGTTCCCTTGCCACCGCCGACATGAGTATCTGCCGGTTTATCTTCGCTGATAAGCTGGCCGATAGTTACAAAGAGCTTGCAGACAGCAGGATGATTGATAGCACCGGTATCAATCAATACCTGCATCGCCTCACTGCCGCCGAAGGTATCTACTGCGGCTTTCGCAAAGCCCAGGTTTTCTTTTGTAATCAGGCCTTGCTTTTGGCATTCAGCAATGTTTTTTTCGATGGCTTCCTCCGCCTCGTGCATATAGCCGTTGATAATCTCGCTGTGCATTTTCAGCAGGCTGTCAGCCTGCGCCTGTGAAAGCTTTGCATCCTTAGCTATGGCGGTAAATGCTGTTTTCTGTTCATCGGTGATTGTAAGGCCTTCGCCCAGATTAAACTCATAGTTTTCCGGCACTGTGCCAGCGCCGCCGCCATCACCAGCAGGATTGCCGCTGCCGTCACCAGTAGGATTGCTACCGCCATCAGGATTATCAAAGATACTTTTACTGCCACCTGCAGCACCACCGTCACCACCGGTGCCGCCATCGCCACCAGCTCCGCCTTCACCGCCGCCAGCATCGCCGCCGTCAGGAGCCAGAAAGTACAACCATTTCTTTCGCATTAAACACAACCTCCTTCAAATTGGTCATAGAATTCATCTTTGTGTTTTTCTTTAGGACGGTCCCGCGCTTCCTGCCGCATCAGCAGCTCCAGCTGCAGGCCTTCCTCAGTATCATCTCTCAGCATACGGAGCAGTTCTTCACCGACGCTGCGCCGGCCTATCTCATACCCCATAACACTTCCTTTACCGACAACATAGTTAGGAACATGCACTTCCATGGTGTCAAGCAGCTCATAAATAAATTCCCTGCCCGTCTGCGTCTGCATGACGTTTACGAGCAGTTCAGCAAATCTTTGCTTTTCCATCAGCTCATCCCCATTCTGCTCAGCATATCATCCAGAGCATTATCCGTATTGGCCGGCACCTCACTCAAAAGCCTTGCAGCTTCCGCACCGGTCTTGGCCGCCTCAGCGCCCTGTGCCATCTGCGCCTGCTGCATCTGTGCTTCCTGTGCCTGCTGGCGTTGCTCTCTGAGCTGCTGCACCTCATCTTCGCTGCGCATGATTTTCTCAGGCGTACCGCTGATAACGCCAACCTCACGGATTACGTTGTCGATGTTAATAATGTCGGCAGCTTCAGGATAGATACCTGCTACGTTACCCACCATACCAAGTACATTCTGTACACTCGGCAGGCTTACCATCTTCTGCGCCTGCGCCAAGAGGCTCACAAAATTAACCTTCAGCTCATCTGCAGTAATCTCTTCCGGCATAGGCGGGAAAAGCTCGTTGCGCATACAGAGTCCAAACGTACGCAAGGTCAGCGGGTCCAGCACCTCATTATGGAACTGCTCCAGCACCGGCCCCAGCATAAGGATTTTCTCCTCGTGACGTTCCGCGACTTCCTTAGCAGTCATCTGCGGATTGTTCTGCGCCTGCGTCAGCATTACCATAAGGTCATTATAGAACGTAGCGCTTATCTGCTGCCGTTTATCATTGCTCAAGGCTATCATGCCTTCGTAGCGCTTTGCTCCCGGCGGTATCATCGGATAAGCATTCATCTGCGTACCATCGGGAATAAAGTTGTTTGCACCAGGCTGGCGGTTGACTTTCTTCAGGCTTGCCGGGAACATCATAGCCGGGTCAGCCTCGTTATCCATGCAGCGGAGCTTTGCTTTCTCGATACGCTGCAGCTGCATACAGTTACCCAATGCGTTATGCCCAGGACCATAACCATATTCGCAGTTGGCCACCTTGGTCCAACGCGGCATAATAAACGGCTGCTCCTTGTAACCACTGATACGCAGGAACTGCTGCTGATTGCCACGCTCCCAGTAAAAGCTCTGCCAGGGGAAGTTACCGGGCTTTAATTGGTCAGGCTTATACTCATTGTTTTTGACGATGAGCATTTCAACCTCAAAGCGTTGTGTATGGTCATTGTTGTTGTACGCAGTCTTTACGGCCAGGCTCACGTTATCAATACCAAATTCCGCTACCATCTGCGGAGCGGTCAATTCAAAACGCCTGCCAAAGGAATAAAGCCTGCCTCTTGCGTCCACACCGCCGGTGTATTCGCCGCAGGTGTAGCTGCGATGCCAGAGCGCGGTATCATAGTCCTGCATCATCAGCGCCGCCGCCGTGCCAAACTGACACAGCTCAGCCTCGATATCGTACAGCATAGCGTAGGTGTTGCCACGTGCATATACGGCCATCATGACGTCACGCACATCATCTAGCCATTGGCGTACCGGATGATATTCAGCCTTTTCCTGGTCAGCCAAAGACAGCTCAAACCACGGACGGCTCGGGGACGTCAGTCCGCTCTGCAGGCCAGCAGCACACTTGCCTGCCGCATCCATCGGATAAGGGTCGATGAGATAGCGGTCACGCCGCTCTCCGTCAATGCTGCCGCCACGCTCATGGAAGCGTCCTCGATACGGAACGATATACCGGGACAGAAGTTGCCACGTCGGTTCAAACGAGGCGCGCCGCTGGTACATCTGCTCCAGAACGAAGCGCTTATCCTTCAGCAGCTTTGTGTCTCGATAGATTTCTTCAAACATTGCTATTCACCCAACAATGCTTTCTTGATTGTATCTACCATGCTGCCGCCGGTCTTGTTGGTAAAGTTACGGCCTCTTGCCTTGCTCAGCTTTTCACGCAGCGATTCACGCTGTCCTTCAGTCGCGCTGTCAATAGTTGCAGCGCTCTGGCTTCCGGGTGCGTTCTGCTTAATCTGCGTTCCGCCTCCACCACCACCGCCGCCATGCAGCTGCATAATGATTTCTTCCATGGTCTCACCTCCTACCACATTCCATGAAACGGATCATATTCTTCCTGCGCGCCATTATCGACGCTCCAGGCGTATTCATGTTCCTGTTTTCTGCTTAGTACCGGAAAAGCAAAGGTCAGCGCCAATGCATCCGCCCTGTTCGGAGACGGAAGCCCGCGCTTTTTCATACTCTCCTTGCTCTCCAGCTGCACTCTGCCATCGTCACGCGGAGCAAGCTCCGGTCCTACGAGGTCATCAGCCAGCACGTTGTCATCGGCCGATATTGCACCGCCATCCATAAGCCAGCGCCGCATATCCTGCCACATAGCTGCTCGCTTGTTGATGCAGTTAGGCGGTATACCTTTTGTGCTGCCAAATGACACCAGCGTCCAATTCCTGCCCCACGCATCGCCTGCACTCTTGATACCTGTACCATAGCCAAGGTCGATAAAGACTGCATCAGCATGGTACTCATCCTCCAGTGCTGCAATCTTGCCGGCAAGCTGCAGGTCATTATCATTCTTCGGATATTCAAAGAGCAGCTTACTGTAGTTGCCCTGACGCAGGTATGCGCAGATTTTATCCGCACCGGTCCACGCAGGGTCTACACCAATGATAACCGGAGCAAAATTATACTGATACGGCTTGAGTACTCTATGACGTGCTTCATCCACGATAGACTGCGAGATATATTGCTTGTCGCTGGCAGAAGGGAACTCGCCGCGCACGCGGACCTTGAAGAAGTCACTGTCCTCGCCGTAAATTTCGCGCCACGCTTCAATCTGCTTTTTATCAGAAAAGCTTACGCTGCGGCTGTCTACCCTGCGAGTGTGCCAATAATTTCTGTGTTTGTGAAAGCAATCATAAAAGCGGCCATTGGAACGAGTTGGGTTGCCAAAGCAGCACCAGATGATTTCTGTGTCTGCGTCAGTCAGGGCACCTTCCGTAACTTCCCAGATAGTGTCATGTATCGCTGATGCTTCGTCAAAGATAATCAAAATTCTGTTGCCCTGATTATGCAGGCCAGCAAACGCTTCAGAATTTGTTTCACTCCACGGAATTGCATCTATACGCCAAGTCTTTTCGTTACCGTCAGCGTTGCAGAAAATGCTTGTCGCAGTGTAGTCAAACAATGGTTTAGCTATCCACATGTTGTACCATTTGTTAAGCTCTGCCCATGTTTTAGTGCGAAGCTGCGCTTCCGTGTTAGCGGTAACAACGCCGCGCGTATCCGAGCAGGTACCCAGCGCCCAAAGAATGAGCCAGCTCACCAGCGCCGACTTACCAATGCCGTGGCCACTGGCTACTGCTTCACGTATGGCAACATCAGCAGTTTTTACTTCGTCCTTTATTTCACGTAGTATGTCAAGCTGCCACTGTTCCGGCCCTTTCTTATTCTCCAGCGGAGTATCAGGTTCGCCCCATGGGAAAGAAAGTTTTACGAAAAGCTCCGGATCATGCTGGCACTCAGCAAGATAGCCTACTAAAGCATCGTAGTCTTCCTGGCTTATTTGTGGTTTCATGGCCCATTACTCCTTCTTTCGCCTTTTCAGCAGCACATTGACATTGCCGCTAATCTTAACCTCGGTCTTGAAAACATACACGCCATCCATTTTGTTCAGAACGTCAATCGCCCTGATTCTGGCCTGCACATCAGCAGCATCATCTTCGGCAATTTTACTGAGCACCAGAGCGCGTTTATCCAGCCCGATAATCTGCTTTCTGATAGCGTCATCTGCCAGCTCTTTTATGCGCTTCAGAATGTTAACATTTCTTAACAGCCTGGTAGCCTGCTGTGCGGCGGTCCTCTCACTGTACCCGGCAGCTATGGCTGCAGCAGTGCCGTTACCCTCATGCTTACGGTATTCCAGGCAAAATTTCTCCTGCGCCGGACTGAGCTTTTCCGACGTGGTTTTTTTACCAGCTTTTGGGGTAGTTTTTTTACCGGAATTTTTAACAGCTTTTTTGACTGCTTTTTTTACCTCTGCCATAGTGCCTTCACCTCCTTTGCTTTTTGGCATAAAAATAACCCCGGCGGAACGCTCCGTCAGGGCCTTTATTTTTACTTGCTATTTTGCACAATACTATTTTACCACGTCAAAAGCGCCGATTTGTAAAGTACAAAACGGCAATGCTTAAAAATTTTTTATTCCATGCTGCGCTGCAATAATAGCAGCGTCACTCAAAAACTCATTGCGCCAGGCGTAGAACGTCTGACGGCTCACTCCCTGCAGCCCGCTGATAACCTCCGGCTGGACGTGCCTGTTCTCGTAGTTGTCATAGTATTTGTGCATGACGTGGCCAATAGGCGAGTCTTTGTATAAGGCATACGTCTCCCTTATCACCGCCAGCCACTCCTCCGGCTGCTCAATGACAAGCTCATAGCTCCGACGTCCGATGTATACGCTAACCTTTTTCAGCGGCAGCATTCCCTTGAGTGCATCCTGCTGGGTAGGATTAGGCTTCAGCTTGTCCTTCAGCCCATGCGGATGCCTGCAGGCACGCGCTTCATCCACGGCCATCTGAATTTTTTTTTGATACTTAAAGCGTGTCTCTGCGACGCGCTGCCAGTGCTTTACCAGCAATCTGATTCCCCCTTCCCGTGCTTATAGCAGCAGCGGATATACTTCTTCTTGCGCCTGTCCGTTTTTTTGCTTGTATATAACTACCGAGGCAGATTCCGCCGCTGATATAAACGCCTACCTGCGTAGTCTTTTTGTTTTCAATGGTTTCCCGCCACCTAGTGCCAGGCAACGGTAATACTGATACGGATATCCGGTAATCTCGCTGACGTCCTGGACGACAGTATCCTGCAGCACATAAAAGCCTTTAGGTGCAGACGGCGTCTCACGCCAGCTGTCAGCCTTGACTTTCTCAATCTTACACTCCGGCTGCTCAAGGTTACGGCTCGTAACATAACGTCTGGCAAACACTCTGCGTTCCGGATCGTTGTAGGTCTTGTTGGTCTGCTTGATAAGATAGCTGGCCAGCCTGTCATAATCTCCGCTGCCGTCCAGCTCCGTTGCATGGATACGTCCATGCGGCCACATATCGCCAAGTTCCTGCAGCTTCAGCCCGCTATGGATAACAACATGAAAATGCATAGAGCGCTTACCGTATTCGGCTACGGCCACATATTTGAAATTTGAGCCGCGACGCTTGCATTTCTGTTTCACGTTGCGGCAGAATTTCTGGATATCTTTTTTTGCTTCCTGCTGGCTGCTTGCTCTTTTCTCCGGAGCATAGGTCAATACACAATGCAGGTCCCCTTTTCCAAAATTAGTATTAAGCAGACGACGAAGATTCTTGTAGCTGTTACGCTCGTTTACCTTGGCCATAGCTTCCGGAGTAGGATTGCTTTGTGGAGCACGTACTGTCATCTTTCCCTTGTAGCGGAAGGTCTGGTATTTTTCTACTTCGATGCATTTGCCACATCTCCATGTCCGTTTTACATACATTCTTCCGCTCCATTCTGCCTAAGTTATTTGGGCTGTTATTTTTTCCGGCACTGATATGCCACTCAACTAATATGCTTTATCAAGCTTTGGGCAGGTATTTCACCTGCCCAATTTCTACTATTGTATATAGTTATTTTTTTGTCTTGCAGAAGCGCGGCAGCTTCCGTGCTTCCAGGAAGCACTTATCACGCAAGCTTCTGTGTTTGCTCAGGTAGCTTCTGAGCTTTCTTTTTCTCATGCAGGCCAGATGCTGAGCATACTTTATCTGTTGTACATCCAGCACCTGATAGCCGAAATTAAAGATTCCCATCTTGCCTTTGTTTATATTTTTTAAGGCTTCTTCGCAGGTTATCATAAACTTCATGTCTCCGGCTCCTTCCAATTTATATGTAATCCATATTGTTCGATGTACTCAAGATACTGCTCTGTGGTTTTATCTTCGCCCAGCATCTCAAGGCCGCGGGCGTAAAGCTCAGTGAATTTCTCCAATCTCGTATGGCGTACATGGATTTCGCTATAGTTCTCCATGAGTATCTTGCAGCAGACTGCCAGTATCTGATGGGTGAAGTATTTGGCATAATACGGTATCATCTTATCACGCTCTGCCTGCATACCTGCTTCATAGCCCGCCTGATAGATAGCATTATAGCCGGCCTTGCTGATGCCGAAGGGTTCATTGTCTCCGGCCTTAATCTTCAGCCGCTCTTCACCGCCCAACAGATGCAGCTTCTTCTGCTTTCTGCGTTCCATTTTTCTTAGCTGGCTCATGCGTCATCGCCAGCCTTGCTAACACGGATAAACTTATCACCACAAAATCTATACGTTCCCTCAATGCCGGCTCTGTCATACCAACCGGCTTCAACTTTATGTTTTCTGAGCCATGCCTCCAATACATCGTTGAGCTGTTCATCAAGCTCTTTTCTCGCCTGCGCCAGCGCATTACCGGAAATAAAATCGCACCATGCTTCTGCACCTTCGCCAGCCTCATCATCTGCTTGGCTTATAAATTCTTCAATCAGATCATCCATATCAATATAAGGATGCCATTGGGATTCTTCTTGTTTAAGGACTATAACCAAATCACCCACAGCAAGGTCGGGGCGAATATCTTCCAAGGCTTCCTCCGGAGTATCGCACAAATAGCTAGAAACAACGCGGCCCTGCACCTCTGCGCTATATTGAAGAAAAACTGGTTTTTCCTTGGCCAGTTCATCAGCCAAGAGAACAGCTTCGGCAAGCTCTGCCTTTGCCTGCTCCAGATAATAAATCTCGCCGCTGCATTGCCAGTCATTGATGGCCAGCTGCGCCCGGTTCACGTAATTATAAATCTTGTTGTTAATCATTTGTTCCTCCTAACAGCGCCAACGCGCATACCATAACGATAATTGTAATAGCCAGGTTAATTGTAAATTCATCTATTGCTGCGTCCATTATGCTGCTCCTTCCATAGCATTCCCAGCTTTTCAGCCACATCAGCGCCCATTACCACGCGTGTCCATTTAGGTTCTTGCGGCTTGCATTTTTCGCAATAACGTACGACTTCACAATGTCCATTGCGCCCGCAGCACTCACACGGAAAGCCATAAGTATAATACTTTCTTCTCAGCCGGAAAGATTTTTTGCCACAGATATCGCATCTGCCGTATTCACTCATGCTACTTGTTGCCTCCCTCAAAAATATTTTGCTGGAAGATCTCGTGCGTACCGGTAGCTATAAGCTTTTCTTCGCTGCTCATCTGATAGCCAAGCTTAGTAAGCCAGTGATACATTGCCTCAAGTCTTGGGTTGAACTTGTATTCAGGGTATCTCGCGCGGTAGTCATTAGCATAAAACTCTTTTTCGTTATCATTAAACAGCTTATAAATAACTTCTATACACTTCTGTGTATTGTCGTAACTTTCGTAGGCCAGTTTAACTGCTTTTTCATCACGCCGAGGGTCGAAGTACTTATTATCCATGCCGGCTTCTTTGCTTATGTCACCACAAGACATATATGCAACGCTGCGTAATACAATAAGACTATATGCTCCCATATATACAGCTTCGCGCTGCTTAGCAGTGCCCCTTAGATTTTCAACGAATGCTTTGCGCAGCTCGTAATGTGTTGCAGCCATAGCATCGACTTTAAACCATGCTTCCTTGATACGTTTTTCTTTTTCAAGCTCCTTGGCGCTTTTCTTTATAATTTTAGCTTTTTTTGTTTCCTTGACATAAAACTCTACGTTTCTCGGATAGCTGGCCTCATAATACAGTCCCTCTGTTTTCTTGGGAATTTTATCTTTCGTTACCTCATACTCATAGAGGTCCAGACTGCCGACGCGTCTATACTTGCTGCTGTATTTATTGGCACTATCCGGAAATTTCTTAATACCAAGACGTTCCATATCTGCCAGGAACACCGGCATAGCAGCTTCAATCTTTTCTTTATCCATAGCACGCGTTACCGCCAAAGCAAAATCATTTGTGCCAATCTTCTCCATTGCTTCATTTCTGGCTTCTAAGTTTTTGATTTTTGCCAGCGCGTCAAACTCTTTCAGGCTAAGCTGGCGGGTAGAGCTTAGCTCCTTCAGCTTGTTCTGGTCCAGCTTGGCTATTTCCAAACGCCGTCTGATAGTGCTTTTACTGAAGCCGCTCTGTTGGGATATATCTTCGATATCCATGCCAAAATCCAGAAGCTGTTGGAAGCCTTGAGCCTGCTCATAAACCGTCAGGTCGCTGCGCTGCATATTCTCCAGCAGCATAGTCTGCAGCTGCCGCGTTTCCGACATGCCTCTTACGATAGCGCACGGCACTTCCTGCAGCCCGGCGCGTTTCGCAGCTTCCAGGCGACGGTGGCCAATAACCACCATATACTTAGGTTCTTCACCCGGTACAGCTTCGTTGACCGGGATTACGGTAAGGTTCTGGTAGATGCCATTCTCTTTAATGCTTGCTGTCAGCTCCTCCAGATTGCCCAAGTCTTTTCTTGGGTTCTGAGGATGCGGCACAAGGTACTCAATAGGCATGTTTACTACAGACATTTTTCTTCCTCCTTGTTCTCATCACTCTTATATGCTAAAATAGGGATGTATGGATGCTGGTAACTTCATACATCCCCATGCCGTCTGCGCTTTTTGCAGGCGGCTTTTTTATTTTGTTTCGACCGGAACATGCAGGCGCACATTGATTTTTTCCCCGAGGTATACCCAGCCGTCTTTCTTGTTGTTATCCTTGCAGACATAAAAAGCAATTTCGCGCCAGTCGCGCTTATCGCCGTATTCATCTTTTAATCTGCAGCAGATTCCTTCCAAAGTGTCTCCTTCTTCCAATACATGGTAAGGTACAACAATCTCAGTGACTTCCGGTCCTTTAACCATCTGATAAGCTGCACTTACCATTCTTGCGGGCCCGTAGTCTAGCAAGCATATTACGGCAAGCAGTAAGCTGCCTAAGGTCAGCAGCCTCAGTTTCCGCAGTTTCCTTCTTCTCATTCTTCACAGCTCCTTTCCCAAAGCGGCGGACTATTCTCAGATAGTCTTCACGCAGCAGGTCGATAAATGTTTCTTCGCCGTCCTCATCAGTCATCAGCTTACCGGCGATAAAGCAGGGGCCGAATATAACGTCTACTATATTGCCATTATTGTTCAGCAGAGGGAACAAAGCGTCATTGTGATATTTGTTCTTGCCGTCTTCGTTGCATATCAGCGTATATTCAGGGCTGCTGCCTTTGGCTTCCAGCGGTACGATCTGTATCTTGCCACCCACCAGCTTCTGCATATTGGCCAAAGTAAGCTCAACGCGCACAGCCTTTACCGGTTTACCTGGACGATACCAGACAACAGTTTTTTCATTGGCCATTTTTATATCTCTCCTTAAAGATGAAGCGCAGTGCATAGGCAGTGCTGGCCTTCATTCTTTCATCAGCTTCACGTGCCAGCTGTGCCCGGCGTTCACGCATCAGGCGCTCGTATTTCATGCTGGCTTCATGCTCTCTGATTTCTGCGTTAGGCTTGTATTTTTTACAGCGCTTCGCATGGTCAATAATCTTATCTTCCAGTTCGGCGCACGTCATGCGCTTTGCTTTGCACATTTGCCTTCCTCCTCTTCCAGCAGACCACGTTCTTTGGCAATCTCCAGCGCCATCTTTCCAAACGGGCCTGCCCACCAGTCCATATCCTTGACTGCCTTCTCGTTTTCCGTGATGCAGTCATAATCTTCAAGTCTGTTCATATTCATGCATCTCCATATAACCCTTGCAGGTATTCTTTGATTTGTTCCTTTACAACTCTGCTGCCAGCGCCGCAGTGACGTTCCTGATGGCAGTCGTAGCACAGGGTTACGCCCTGGGAGATTTCATCACTCTTCAGTGCGCCGCAGGGCTCATGGTGAAATTTTTCTCCCGGGTCCACGTATCTGCCGCAGATGATGCAGCAGTTGCCGTCACGCTCATGGATAGCTGTATTCAGTTTGCGCAGCTTCTCGCCGTACAGTTTTACCTTTTTGGTTTTCATCATCATCATGGCTTTTACTTCCTTTTCCTTGCTCCGTGCTATAATAGGTATTACAGAACGGAGGTGATATTATGGATATTAGAGCTAAACGCTTATGCCCTTATTGCTTGAAAAACACCAACGTTATGCAGCCGCCTTGCCTTGACTGCGTATTCTATGATGTTGACTACAGACAATGCAGGATTATTCGCACTGACGAAAACGTTCTTGCACTGCTTCGGCTTCTGCGCGAAGAACGTAGCCAGAATCGCAACATGTATTAACCCAATATAAAATCTTTTGTATTTCTTCTGCTCTGTAACCGTCCAGCATTTTTACTATCTGCTCGACGGTTTCTTTTTGTTTTGCATCAAGCATCATCTTCTTCCCCTCCTTCCTTCGCCTCCCAGTGCTATAATATGTATTACAGAACGGAGGTGATATTATGAATAAACGCGAATTAGCTAAAGACTTTGTTGTTGCCCTCATCAGCAGTGGCAAAATTGATACTGCACAGAGTTCCGTACAAACATATTTTGATATAATCAGTATGCTGGAACGCAACGAAGATGCTCCGCAGCATATCGACGTATCTGAACCCTACGACCCTTTTAAAGACGCTTAACATCGAACACATCGACCTTGTACACAAGAGTATGGGTGCTGCCATACTCTTGTTCCATTTTCTTAATGAACTTTTTTAACTCGTCCATGCCATCAACGCATACCTTAATTTCAATAACGTTTTTTGCCTTTTCCAATATCTTCTTCCCCTCCTCCCTTCGCCCCGTCCTCCAGTGCTATAATGTAGCTACAGAACGGAGGTGATATCCATGTTCAGAAGCAAAATTTTTTCTAAGCCGTGTCCAGTTAGCGAACAGCTTCAGCTGGTTACCGTTTATTTCGAGAATACTGCTACCAACGGTATTCAAGATTTAAACGATTACAGTACCCATCACTTTATTTGCAACAATCAGGACTGCCCTGCTAAGCTAAACCCCAACGCCTGCCCTATCTTCAAATCTGCGCATGCTTAAAGTTAAGTTCCCTTCAACGTCCTCAACTTCTACTTTGAGGACGTTGAGCTCTTCTTGTAGTCCTATATAGTAATTCTGTGAACCATCTGAACGCAGCTCTCTTTCCGAGTCCTGCGTTTTTATTTTTATTCTGCCCTTCCACGTTCCAAAGGTTTCTACTACAGACTTCTCAGGAATATAGGACATCTTCTTCCCCTCCTCCCTTCGCCTCGCCATTCAGTGCTATAATGTAGCTACAGAACGGAGGTGATATTAATGTTGACAGATATTGAAACACGAGCGCATGCGCTCACTATTTTATATTTGCAGCAAGCAGCACGCGAAGGAAAGCTTCAATTAATCCCTTTAACTTACGCCAATGAATACAAGAGGATATTAAGCCAAATGATTGAAGCTCTGAGACGCCCTTAACATCTAGCTACTTTCTGCTGCCGAATGGTATATTTTGTAGCTTCTAATACTTCTTCGGCTTCTTGAATGCTAAAGCCATTGTCCGCCAAAATGCGGATGATGGCTTTTGCTGTCTCTTCTACTTTATCTGTGTAACCTGCTTCCACCCTCTCTCCCTCCTTCCTTCGCCTCCCAGTGCTATAATATGTATTACAGAACGGAGGTGATTACTTATTATGTATTCCAGAGTTTTTACTAATGAAAAATGTCCTTGTAGTGGCCAAGTGCAACAAGTGACTGTTTACTTTGAAGATACTGCCACCAACGGTATCCGTGATTTAAACAACTATAAGCGCCACCACTTTGTTTGTGACAACAAATCTTGTCCTGCGCAATTAGAGTTCAATTCATGCCCTATCTTTAATTCCGCGCACGCTTAATGTTAAGTCTCCTTCAATGCTGTCAAGCTCCAACTTGACAGCATTGCTTTTGCAGAAGAAAGTTGCGGTATAATTTCGATTGCCATCTGACATAAATGTCTGCGTTCCTTCTGGAGTTGTTGCCCTGATGCTTCCTCTCCATATACCATTAGTTTCTATCTTTGTTTCCTCCACCTCTCTCCCTCCTTACGGTTATGTGCTCATTGTAGCAACGGCCATTTATCGCTTTAAGCGATATTTTCTTTTAAAAAAATAATGTCACCTAACGTGCATCTGTAAAGTTGCGCCATCTTGATAGCTAAATCAATCCTGGGAGATTTCTTGTACTGCTCATAAAAGCGCAAGCTATCACGAGAAATATTAAGTTCTTTCGCAGCTTCTTTTTGACTGAATCCCGCATTTCTTCTTGCAGCTTCTAATGTTACTCTCATTTTATATCACCACCTTGATTATATTCTATATCGCTTTAAGCGTTGTGTCAATACTTAAAGCGATATTTCTTCTGCATGATGTTGATTTTTTTACGCTTTTGTGTATAATATAACCGAGGTGATATTTATGCCAATAGAGGATATTAAATTAAAATTCGCTCAAAATCTAAAAAACATTATGCAGAAGCGAAATAAAACTCAAAGCGATTTAGTTAAAGATTTAAGTTTTCGACAAGCTACTGTGTCAGATTGGTTAAATGGAAAGAAATACCCGCGTATGGATAAAGTCGAAAAACTAGCTAATTATTTAGGGGTATCCATAAACGAGTTATTGATGCAAAGTGTTTCCGAACCACCAATACCGGAAATTCAATTAACCGATCAGGAAAAATCAATGATAAAAAAATACCGCCAGCTTAACGCTGACGGTAAGTTGGTTATTGATAACCAGATTGATTTTATGTTGTATAAGCAAGAGCAGTCCGCTGAAAAAGAAGAGCAGAATTTAGGATAATAAAGCTAACTCCTGAAACAATCTAAGCAGCTGCCTATTCGCCTAACCACTTCTTGGCTCTACGAAATCCTTTGGCTTCTGCTTCTGCAATAGTCATTGCATAGCACTCGCCTTTGCCGGTGATTTTAACCCTATCATATTGTTGGTCAAAAGGAAGATGATAAATCTTTTCTCCAGTACTCCTATTGATATTGCATTTAATGATGGGGTAATCGCCAAGGCTCTTATTTTCTGCGACACTTATATTGAGCGATGAAGCAAACTCTGCAGCTGTTTCGGATAATGTCGTTGAGGTTACAAACACCGGCGCTATTGTCCGTTTCTCTAAAGCATTAAAGAAATCATAGAATGTTGCCCTTGGATGCTGTTCGAGAAAATATTTTAAGGTTGTACCAAATAGCTGGTTGATATGGTTTTCGTGTATCGTCTTTTTCTTAGACCAATATTTACATTGAACAACTAAGGTTTTGCCGTCCTTATGGCAAAGCAGGTCGCGTCCTCTGTCTTCAAACCCATCTACTATACCTCGATACTCTACAGCGTATCCTTTGGCTTCGTATTGATAGCCGACGTATCTTTCATAGTCACGTCCAATTTCAGCATTAGTTTTAGCACGTTTTTTATATCGCTCTAAAGCTAACTGATATTTTTCCTGACTCGTAAGCTGGGTAAATTCATCTTTGGAAAGCCAGAAGCTGGCAGCATCTTTGTTTTCGTCAAAGTCTTCGATGCCGGTTTTATTTAACTCCGGATCTATATAATCATCGTCAGCTTCCGCCAGCCATGGAGCAGCTTGTTCATAATACTTTACCAGATACTCTGCTTCTTTAAGCCTTAAATTTAATGTGTGCTTTTCGCGGCGAATTTCACTTACAACATCAGACGCTTTTACAGCAGGACGCTCTTTCTGAAGTAAATACGCTTCTCTGATGCTATCCTTCTGAAATTCTAAATCAGAAAAATACTTGGCTAATACCGGTATGCTTTTTACCTTTAGCTTCATTAGCTTTTCTCTTTCAGCCAGTTGATTCTCGCGTTCATTCAACACCTGATTTTGAAAATCATGTTGTCTTTTTAACTGTTCCTCATGTTTGCGACAATCATCAATAGCTTTTTTACGTTCTGCTATGGCCTCTTGCTTTTCTTGCTCAAATTCTTCCAGAGCCTTGTGGTATTCATGCATTACATTATCTCTTGTTTGAATATAATCTCTGATTAAATCTGCTTTTTTAATCTCGTAATCTTTTATTGACTGATTACTTTCGGAAATAAGCTTAGCCTTTTTAGCTTCATAGTCACTTGTAAGCTTAGCTTTTTCAGCTTCACATTCACTTGTAATCTTAGCTTTTAACTGGCTATATTCATCTATTACTTTTGTTTTTTCTTTTTCATTATTTTGTAATGCTTGGTTGTGTTCGCTAATCAATAAGGCCTTCTCTAATTGACATTGGCTGACAAGCTCTCTTTTTAGCTTGCCGTACTCATTGATTACCTTCAATTTCTCTTGCTCTAATTGTTTTTTGCTTTTATTCGCCTGGTCATACAAAGAACTGTTTTGAGCTATAAGCCTGGCTATATCCTTATCTTTTTCCTTCGATTTTTTCCAATAGCTATACGCTGCCATTGCAGATATCAAAAGCACTGTTATTATAACAAAATCCATACAAAACACCTCATTACTATTTTATCAAAGGAGATGACTCTATGCAAAGAGCAGTTATCTACGCGCGCTTTTCCTCGGACATGCAGCGCGAAGAGTCTATTGACGCGCAGGTCCGCGCCTGCAAGGCCTACGCTAAAAACAAAGGCTACATCGTTGTCGACACATACGCCGATGAAGCAAAGAGTGGACGCGACGTTACCAAGCGTGACGCTTACAATCAGATGCTGGCCGATGCTATGGAAGATAAATTTGACGTGATCATCTTCCATAAGATTGACCGCAACAGCCGCAACGAGCTGAATTATTTTACCTTTAAGGATAAGCTGGAGAAGCTGGGTATCCGGTACGAATACGCCGCCCAACCCATCGATGCACTTTCACCGGAAGGCCAGATGATGGAAACAATGATGGTAGGTATGGCAGCCTATTATTCGCGTAACCTGGCCAAGGAAACTAAGAAGGGCCTCAATGAAAACGCTTACAAAGCACTCTTTAACGGAGGTTGTCCACCTCTTGGGTATAAGATTGTGGACAAAAAATATGTCATCGATGAGCAGGAGGCAGCTGCCGTACGCCTGATATTTGAACTGTATCTTAATGGTTATGGCTATGCTGCCATCTGCAGGGAGCTCAGCGCCAAGGGATACACTACCAAGGCCGGCAAAGCATTCGCCAAGAACAGCCTGCATGATATCCTCTGCAATGAAAAGTATATCGGCACCTACACCTTTAATAAAATACCTCGTAAAAAAGGCGGCCGCAACAGTCACGCTGCAGAGCGCCCGGAAGATTTTATTTCTATCGAGAATGCTTTCCCCGCCATCATCAGTAAAGATGATTGGGCACTCGTCCGCGCCAAGATGGACCGGAACCGGCATCGTGCAGCCAGCTACACCGCCAAGGAGAAATACCTGCTGTCCGGCAAGGTTTTCTGTGGCCACTGCGGCAGCGCCATGGTCGGCCATCGTATCCGCAAGCGCTACTGTTATTACGGATGCACGCGCAAGGAACAGACTCCTACCTCTAAATGCCCGCAGAAAATGATACGCGCAGAAGTTTTGGAGCACTGGGTACTACAGATACTGGAGCGCGTTGTCTTTACTGTAGGCGGTATGCGCAGAATTGCAGATGCTATCGTAGATGCATATGAGGCAGAGCAGAAGGAACAGGCAGGCAGCCAGGCTACACTGCTGCAGCGCAAAGCTGTTGCCGAAAAAAAATTAAATAACCTCTACAAAATTTTTGAAGAAGGCAACGCAGATGAATTTGATCGCCAGCGCCTGAACCAAATCAAAGCAGAGCTCAGAGAAATTAACAAATCTATTTGTGAAACTTCTGTGAAACCTGCAAAACTTCTCAGCAAACAAAAAATAGCTGCCATTTTGGCAGCTATGAAAGATGAAATTTTTGTGAAAAAAAATAGTTACTATGTTCAACAGGCTGTAGATTTGCTTGTTGACCATGTAACCATCACCGATAAAGTGCTGAAAATCACCTTATCAACGCAAAATGTTTGCGCTTATTTGGTGCCGCGGACCGGAATCGAACCGGTACGGGTATCACTACCCGAGGGATTTTAAGTCCCTTGCGTCTGCCAGTTCCGCCACCGCGGCAGACATAACTACTTAACACCTTTTAAGAAATAAAAATGGAGGCGACACCCAGAATCGAACTGGGGATAAAGGTTTTGCAGACCTCTGCCTTACCGCTTGGCTATGTCGCCTTAAAAGGTGGAGCGGAAAACGAGATTCGAACTCGCGACCCCCTCCTTGGCAAGGAGGTGCTCTACCACTGAGCTATTTCCGCAATATGGTGCCTCAGCACAGAATCGAACTGTGGACACAAGGATTTTCAGTCCTTTGCTCTACCAACTGAGCTACCGAGGCATGATTGGCGACCCGGATGGGACTCGAACCCACGACCTCCGCCGTGACAGGGCGGCATTCTAACCAACTGAACCACCGGGCCAATCAACTACGAATTACATTATACAGGCTTAAACCTATTTTGTCAACATCTTTTTATACTTTTTTTATATTCCAATGCAGCCATCAGTTTTTCCTCTATATGCACCTGCAAAGCCTGCAGCTTATCCTCCGCCGGCACGTTGCCAAGCACGTCAAAAGCGTCTGTGGTCAAGGGCAGATGATTCTTGCGCATTTCCGCAAACAGCTCATCACGGAAAATATTATAGGAAAAGTATATCTGATTGCCATGCTTAAAATCAGTATAATCCAAAAAGATAAAGGAACCATTGATATAAGGCAAGGGATTATCGGGCGTAATATACAGCTCATAATCGCCTACCTGAGCAGGCAGCGTACGCCAATAGTCCCACTGCTCAAAATGCAGCGCTTTCGCTTCATACGGCAGCGTATGCACGGTTTTCTTATCCATGCTGGCCAGAATATCCGGCAAACTCTTGCGCATCATGTCAGCAAAATGCTCGCGGTCACGACAAAAGAAACGCACGTCGCGGAACGTATGCAGGCCAACGGTTTTTACCGGCACATAGTCAAATGTTTCTTTTGTATAAGTCAAATCAAGACGGCAGTGCGATGCTTCATGCACATAGGCTGCAATATTCAAAATCTGCCCGTTGATACCGGAGCCCGGCACAAGGGTATAATCACCGATTGCTGCAGGCAGATTGCGCACAAAGTCCCAATCCTTAAGCCCTGTCTCTATTTCTTTGATATCAGGCTGTCCCATCTCAACCTCCGCACTTTTCCAGCAGCTTGCCGATTTTACTGTAAATCCTTACTGCATTGTTATAAAATACATCCTCGTGATAGCATTCGGGAACAACGTGGCTAATCATCCAGATATACAGGGGAATATTTACAAGCGGCCAGTCGCTGCCATACATGATTTTTTCATAATTACCAAGATAATTCAGCCAAGTATGCAGCTGGCGCAAAAAGCCACGCTGTCTTTCGAGCAGCATCAGCGGTTTGGGATTGCCCTCCACCAGACTTGAAAGGTCAATGCATACGTTGGCGTTCTTGCAGGCCACCTCTGCCGCATCAGCAAACCAGGGGCAACCACAGTGCGCTATAACAAAGGTTACATCAGGAAACGCCACTGCCGCTTCATCAACAGTAAGCGGATGCGAATATTTCAAAAGACCGCTGGGCCAGGCTGTATCGCCTGTGTGAATTGCAACTGGCATATTATAGGCACGCGCCAGCTCAAACAGCGGCCAATGCCTTTTATCGTTGACATAGACAGCATTATAACCGGGATAGAGCTTGATGCCCAAACAATGCGGGTCCTTAATAAAGCGTTCAAATTCCTGCGCTGTTTTTTCCGCATTTGCTTCGGTTATAGCCTCGCTGTTTACACCCATGCAGTAACCCATGTTCTGCGGCTGATTGTAATGCGCCTCGTCAAAAGGCGCTGCAAGGTCAATCATGCGCGGTGTGACACCGCCGTATTTCGAAGACGTATAATTAGTGTTGCCCATAGCTACGGAAAAAGCGATATTGTTTTCTTCGCATATTTTCTGCCAGCAGGCCGCTGTATTTTCATAGCCTGCATTGGCTGCAACCTGCACAAAACCATCAACATTGTAATAATGCATATGGGCATCAATAATCTTCATTTGTAACCCCTCTTTATTTTAAAACACGTATCGTTATTCTTCTTCCTCTTTAGGCAGAATGATATTTAATACCATAGCCACGATAAAAACTACAGCTACACAGTTTTCTGCAAAAACATTCTTAATCAAATCAGGGAAAATCTTAAAAATTGCCGGTGTCTGAGTAAAGCCGATACCGATGCTGAGTGCCAAAGAAGCAATCGTTACATTACGGGTGTTGTAGCCGCAGTTGGCAATCATCTGCACGCCGCTGACTACGATAGAACCGAACATCATCAAGGTGCAACCGCCCAAAACAGCCTCCGGCAGAGATGCCAGCAGCACGCCCAGCGCTGGGAACAGACCTGCCATAATCATAATAACAGCGCCTGTCATGATAGCAAAACGGTTAACAACCTTTGTCATAGCAATCAGGCCTACGTTCTGGCTGAAAGAGGTAATAGGCAGGCAGCCGAAAACGGAAGACAAGCTGCTTACCAGACCATCGCAGACAATAGAACCGGAAATTTCTTTTTCTTTAACATCGCGGCGCAGACCGATAGCAGTCATTGCGGAGGTATCACCAATGGTTTCGGTAGCGGAAACCAGGAAAATCAAAAAGAATGCAAAAATTGCATCGGGATGGAATTCCATGGTAAAAGGCATCAGCTGAGGAATAGCAATCAGCTTAACCTCAGCGAGCTTGCTCATGTTTACCATGCCCATAAAATAAGCAACTACATAGCCGACAATCAAACCAAAAAGCACGGAAAGCTGTTTATAGAAGGATTTGGCGAAAATATTGTAGGCAATGCAGCTTACCAAAGTAATCGTACCTACAATAATATAAGGAGCATCACCGAAGTTGGGGTTACCGAAGCCGCCGCCGAAGGAGTTAGCACCTACCGCCAACAGAGAGAAACCGATGGAGGTAACAACGGTAGCAGCAACAATCGGTGGAATCAGACGGCGCCAATATTTTGCTCCCAGACCTAAAAAGCCTTCCAGCAAACCGCCAACCAGCACCGCACCCATAACGCCGCCGTAACCGTATTTAGCACCGATAACACAGGCGATGGATACAAAGGTGAAGCTGATGCCCATAACGATAGGCAAACCGCTGCCGACACGCCAGACAGGATAAAGCTGTATCAGCGTACCGATGCCTGCTACCAGCATTGCCGACTGCACCAGCGCACCGCTCTGCTCTACCGGCATTTTTACCACACCGGCTACAATCAGAATCGGAGCGATATTCGCTACGAACATCGCCAGAATATGCTGCAGGCCGAAGGGAATCGCCTTGCTTACAGAAATTTTTCCGTCTAAGTCGTATATCGGATCAGTATATTGTTTTTCGCTCATTACTCTTCCTCATGTCTGAACACTACTGTGTTGGTTTTGGCATCCATCTTATCAATAATAGCTAAGGAATGCAGGTTGTAGCCGGCTTTGCGCAGCTTGTCGCCGCCACCCTGGAAGCCTTTTTCTACAGCAACGCCAACGCCCTCAACAGTGCCGCCGGACTGACGCACAATGTCAATAAGACCTTCCAGAGCACAACCGTTAGCCAGGAAGTCATCAATAATCAGCACGTGGTCGTTTTTAGACAGGAATCTTTTAGAAACAACAACGTCGTTTGTTTTGCTATGGGTATAGGAATAAATTTGAGTGAAGTAAACATCCTTATCCATATTGCTGCCGCTAGATTTCTTAGCAAACACTACCGGAACGCCAAAATACATTGCCGCAACGCAGGCAATACCAATGCCGGAGGCTTCAATAGTCAGGATTTTAGTAATATTCCTGTCTGCAAACAAGCGCTTTAATTCTTTACCAAGCTCCGCAACAAACGGCACATCAATCTGATGATTTAAAAAGCTGTCAACCTTCAGGACATTACCGCTTTTGATAACACCGTCATTAACAATTTTTTCTTCCAATAATTTCATCGTCAAGCCCTCCATACATTTTGTTTTTTAACTGCTGCTACGAACATGTCAGCAATCGATTTGCCTTTTAAGTATAAAGATTATTTTATCACACTGACAATATATGGTAAAGTAATTTTCTGCTTCCGCAGTGATATTTTTACCTTAATCCACCACCAGTGCGACTTCGCTGCCTGTCCCCTGTTGGCCGCGTTTTTTCCTGACGAGAATTTTTTTGTCAATCATTTCCTGCAAATCGTGTACATGCGAAATTATACCTACAAGGCGATGGCCTTCACTGAGTCCCTGAAGTGTAGCAATAGCCTGCTGCAGACTGCTGTCATCCAGTGAGCCGAATCCTTCGTCGACAAACATCGTATCCAACTGAATACCGCCTGCACAGGACTGCACCTCATCCGCCAGCCCCAGCGCCAACGCCAACGATGCCATGAAGGATTCGCCGCCGCTTAAGGTTTTGACGCTGCGCAGATTACCGCTGTAATAATCCTTAACCTCCAAATCAAGGCCTGTTTTGCTGTTGCCCGTCTTGCTGTCCGCATCCTGCATTTTGTCACGGCACAGCTCGTACTGGCCGCGGCTCATGTGCAGCAGCCTTACATTGGCGCGCTGCAGAATTTTATCGAAGTAGTGCATCTGCACATAGGTTTCCAGATTAACACGTTTTTTGCCGGTCAGGGTTCCGTTCAGCGTTGCGGAAAGGCTGTTGATCAAGCTGTACTCCGCTTCGCAGGCTGCCCTGCGCGCTTCGTAGCCGCTGACCTCCTGCTTAATCCGCTGGTTATTCTTAATGGCGGCATACAGCCGCTTATCCTGCAGCTCCAGCTCACGCTGTTGCACCAGCAGCTTTTCATGCTCCTGCTGCAGCTTCTGTTCATCCACATCCGTCAGCAGCTCATTCTGCTCGGCAAGCTGCTTTTTCAGCTCCTGCAGCTGTCCTTCGGCACCTGCCAGCTGCTGCCTTATGCTCTGCGCCGCAGCCTCCGCCTGCTTGTCGACAGCCTTCTGCTGCTCCAAAGTTTTCGCCAGCTTACGGTATTGCTCCACCTTTTCCTGCAAAAAGCCCATCTTCAGGCGCAGAGCCGTAATCTTATTGTTAACATCCTTCAGCTCTGCCTGCGCTCTTTCGGCAATCAGCTTCAAATCGTCACAGCCAAGCAGCTCTACTCCCTTGCCTAGCAGCAAGGTTTTATCCAGCTCCAGATGCTCCTTTAAAGCCTTGCCTTCACCTATAAGGCCATCCCTTATTTTCTGAGCAGCCTCAGCTTTAGCGCGTGCCTGCTCAACATCATTTTCGGTAGGTGCATCCTGCGCCAGCTGCACAGGCTGCGGATGCTCGCAGGAACCGCAAACCGGGCAGGGCTTGCCTGGTTTCAGCTTATCGTGCGCCAGAAGGCCCGCCTGCGCGCTCAAAAATCTGTCAAAGCAAGTATCGCTCAGCTCATTAAGATGATTGAAATTATCACAGGCCTGCTTATACTCCTGACGCTTCTGCAGCAGAACAACCTCCTGCCTTTGGTAACGCTGCTGCATATCCTGCAGTTGCAGCAGCTCCCTTTGACGTGCAGCCAGCTGCTGCCTTTCTGTTTGCAGCTGTGCCAGCTCCACCTCGCCCTTTTGCGCTTCGTTGACCTCTGCCTCAAGCTTTTGCAGAGCCTCCTGTCTTTGCACTGCTGCAGCTGCTTCCTGCTCCAGTTGCTTTTGCATGCTTACCATTTTTGCTTCTGTTGTCTGCATATATTTTTCAAGCTGCTGCTTTTTAGCAATAGCGCCCAGGCTGTCCTGCAGCGCAGTCAGATTTTTCGTCACGATAGCCGCCGCTGCCGCCACCTGCTGCTGTTCCTTTTCGTCCAGAGCAGTAATCGTATCAACCAAAGTCAGTACTTCTTCAACACAGCCCTCGTAATGACGCAAAGCAAAGCTCTGCAGCTGCTCCGTATATGCGGGATAAATGCAGCTGATGCCGTTCAGCGCCTGCTCGCTTCGGCGCTGCTGCTCGGCAAATTCGTTACGCTTAGCCGCAGCATCCTGCTTCAGCTTATCCTGCAGTTGCTGGAAGAAATATGTATGAAATAAATCACGGAAGATTTTACTGCGCTCATCCGTATTGGTATCCAAAAATTTGCGGAACTGTCCCTGAGCAATCATCGTAATCTGCGTAAACTGCTTGTGATTAAGCCCCAACAGCTCCACTATGCTTTTATCTACCTCCGACATTCTGGTTACCGGAACGCGGTCATCGGGATAGTACAGCTCGGCACCGGCCTTCTCCTTCGTCATACCGGTGCCACGCTTCGCCGGACGACGGTACTCCGGGTTGCGTTTTACCCTGTAGCACTTGCCGCGGAAGGAAAACTCCAGCTCCACAAAGGTCGGCGTATCAGCATCCGCATATTGGCTGCGCAGCATGTTGGCATCACGCACACCGCCACTCGTCTGCCCGTACAAGGCATAGGAAACGGCATCAAAAATTACGGTTTTGCCGGCACCGGTATCACCGGTAATCAGATACAGTCCCTGCTCTCCGAGCTGGGAAAAATCTATCACGGTTTGCCCCGCATACGGACCAAACGCACTCATAATCAGCTTCAGCGGTCTCATAATACGTCACCTCCCATTTCCGACAGCAGATTAGTAAGATACTGCTTCTGCTCCTCGCTCAGCTTCTGATTGTTCTGCAGACGATAAAAATCATCAATAAGCTCTAACGGTGTTTTTTCTACCAAATCTTCCGTTACCTTCAGCTCCGCATTCGCCTGCGTGCGCTTATTGTCATAATCAAGCTGCAGCAAATTCCTATATACAGTCTGCAGGCGCTGCATAGCATTAGGAACATCGTTTTCATCCGTCAGCGTCAGATAATAAAAATCCTGCAGGAAGCCATTTTCATCCATAGGGAACATAGCGTAGTTCGGCTTTGTCATTAAATTCTCAAAGGTATCCTTTAAATACCGCACCTCACGCAACGGCGTCAGCAGCAGCTGCGTAACCTTCATATTGCCTTTTTCGGCAAGCTCAACCATTGTTACAGACTTTTGCTGCTGCAACTCGCTGAAGGAATACTTCAGCGGTGTACCGCAATAGCGGATACGCTCATTACCGCCGACATTCTGCGGATTATGGATATGCCCCAAAGCCACATAATCAAAAGCAGCAAAAACCTCCGCACCGATATTATCCAGTCCGCCCACATTAACAGCCTCGCTGCCTGAGGTAACAGCGCCGGTGACAAACTGATGCGCAACAAGCACATTACGCTCCTCCTGTACCAGCGGTAGCTGCGACACAGCATATTTCACCGCATCATGATAACTTGTAATATCAGCTGCAGCCTCCTCCGGTGCCCAATGCTTCACAACAGCAGGCTTCAAAAAAGGCAGCAGGAAAATATTCACCCTGCCGAATTCATCCTCCAACACGAGCTTCTGCTCCTCACCGTTGTAGCTGCCCGCAAAATGAATGCCGCTGCCGCTCATCAGCTGCGCACCGAATGCCAAGCGCTCCGCCGAATCATGGTTGCCGCTGATGATGCACACAGGCACCTTGAGCTCCGCCAGCTGATTCAGAAAATTATCAAACAAAACGACAGCTTCTGCCGGCGGCACCGGTTTATCATAAATATCTCCGGCAAGCAGTACGCAATCAGGCTGCTTGGCGCAAATCATCTGTACAATACGTTGTAAAATATATTTTTGATCCTCATAAAGAGAAAATTCATCGAGTTTTTTTCCTAAATGCAGATCCGACAAATGTAAAAGCTTCATGCTATCACTCCCTGTCACGAATATTTATTCACTGTTATTTAATCGTTATATTATCTTGATTTTATCATGCTAAAGCATATGCGTCAATCTATACTTCAAACAAACGTTGCTAGTCCTCCAAAACTTTTTCTAAAAAAATTCTTCTTTTTTCAAAAAAAGTACTTGACCAACTGCTATCTATCTGCTATAATTGTTATTGTTCTGATGAGCGTGCTCAAAAAGAATTGCTACTCCGGGATGGTGTAATGGTAGCACAAGTGACTCTGGATCATTCGGTCTGGGTTCGAGTCCTAGTCCCGGAGCCAAATGGCGCTATGGTCAAGCGGCTAAGACGTCGCCCTCTCAAGGCGAAATCAAGGGTTCGATTCCCTTTAGCGCTACCAGAAGTTAACGCTGATGCATAAGCATCAGCGTTTTTTATTGTTTAAATGTAAACTAAGCATAAACCGCATCTTGTTGTGCGGTTTTTTGTGCGCAAGAAGGAGAAAACACGTTAAAAGTTTTGTGACTGAAAGGTAGCGCTCTATAATGCTTTATAATACAAATCCCTAGCTTTACGTAAGATAAGGCCAGGGATTTTTTCTTATGAGAAAAATTCTAGCAACTTTGCAGCTTTTTCTTCATACGTTGTAAAATTTTTTTGTTAGTCTCAATAGTATCTTTCAAGCTCTTCACTTTCAAGGCATTACTCTGTCCATACTTGCAGAACACCTTCGTCCCTATCGAAGCAAGCAGCCCTATCAGCCAAGTATTAGTAACTACCGCTGCAGCACCGCCTGCTATATACGCAATATATGACTGCACATACCTGTCGGCGAATTCCGAGCCTTTTTGAAAGGACGTAAGATTGTCTTTTTTATAAACAGAATAACCAATAATCAGCATGGGTATTACCGGAAGGCTCCAATCCATATCCAAGGAATTGCTTTCCAGCGCCTCATAGACTACCTGCTCCAGCTCCTCATTGGAAATACCACTGTTTACTAAATTATCCGTAATCCCCTGCATAGCTAAGCTGTTATAGACTTCCTCAGTAGTTGCAACATTGATTTCCGGATATCTTTCCAAAGCCGCTTTTACATAGCTGACAGAATCAGTTGCTTTTAGCTGTATCTCCTCAGCAACACTATCGTCGGCACCAAGTACAGCTATATCCCAGCCCGGATTAGTAGCACTTTCTGCAAGTATAGCCTGATAGCCATCTGGAATATGTCCATCATTCAGATAATCTACATAGCGAAGCTCGAACAGCTTGCCCTTTATGCCGTTTACTATACCTGTCAGTTCAGCATCATCATAGTTTTCTATAATATCCTCCAAACCTTCGCTCTGAGATTTTAGCGGATAAGCAAGCTCGTATGCTCGCAACACCTCATCTGGTATCTTACCAGTAAAAGCATAGCTATGAAGAAAGCTTGTACCTATACCCAAAGAATCAAGCATTATTTCTCGCTTGGAAAATCTTTTCCCGATTTCATCTGTAAGACGCACGTATTCTTGGCTTTGTGCTCGCAGAGTAGCAAGTAGCTTGGCAAAATCCTTCTTGTTGATAGTAAGTCCATAAACATTTTGCCCAAAATGATACAAGCCCTTGGCACCGCCTACCACTCCACCAGCTATTTTCTCCTTATGATTCCAAGCCTGTTCCGCAGTCCAAACAGTGCCTTTAACAGTTGCCTTCCCTATGGCTGTAGCCACCATAGTAGTATGTTTTAACACCTTTTTGGTTAAATCACCCATTGTGGCCTCCTTTACCATGTCGGCTTACAAAATTAAGCTTTGTACAGCTACCACTAGCTAAACAGTCTTCTCACATTAGTATTTTGTCGATAAGTTATTGCTGAGATCACCATCCGGCAGAGTGCGGTAATGCTCCTGTACATAAGTTCCATCCTGCTTCATATAGCCATCTACATGCACTAATGGTCTGCCATCTTCGCCGAAAATCAATGGATGTGCGTGATAGCTGTGTGCATGTACCAGCGGGTCAACCTTGCATAAAATGCAGTGTGCATTGCCATGATCTGCATAATAATCACCAGAATCATGATAATATGCCATGTTATCATCTAGCGGCGCAAGATGTGCATCATAATGGCCTACGCCATCATTAATATATCCATCCACATGATGCTGTCCCACGCTACCATCATCGTGCTGCCCAAAACCAGTGTCGTCACCATACATATTATGGTCGAAAGTATCAAAAATACTCATTTACTACACCTCCTGCATATTCTGCAATGTATTGTGAATTATATCAATTTCTGCATTAAGCTTAGCTATATCTGTACCTAAATCGTTGCTAAGATTCTTCTTGTTTTGAATCTCTTCGTCAATACCTTCCTGCAAATTATCTAACACAGTATCATAAGCGTACTCCGAATTTTTAACGATAATTGTACATTTTTCCGTAATATATTGATGTAGTGACTGTTGCATTTTCATAATGCAGTCAGCCATCTGCTCTTGTATTGCCGGAATAGCCTGTTCCTTTGCCGTAGCCAGCTTATCTTCCAAAAATTTACGTTGCAAAAGCGGAAAGGCAGCCATACTGATAAATGGCATCAGCACCGGACCGCCTATTAACATTAGCAGGCCTGCACCACCGGCAGCAATAGCACCCGCCTGCACTGTAGCATTAGATACATCCAGTGCAGTAACATTTACACTATAACCGGATTCACGCACACCACCGCTGATATTAGCATTCAAAGCAACCTTTTGGTTAAAGCGATAGGAGATACCTCGCGCAACTTCCTTTTCGACTGTCCGCAATAAAACGTCAATATTAGGAGCATAGCTCATCAGCCAATTTTCCAATTCTCTCTGAATAGCTCTAGAAATGCGTTGCTCTACATAATCCTTGAAATCAAGTCCCTTGTAGAATTGAACGTCTTCCACTATTCTGTCTTCCAGCTTTTTATAGAAGTAGCGCAAGGATTTATCTGTCATTGCGACGATGTTTTTCTGCTCCTCAGCAACGAATTCTGCTATGCTCTTTTTGTTTTCAGCTTGTTCAGCAAGCATATCCTTTAAACCATTCTGCGCTTCACGCAGCTTGTCTACATCCGCAGCCTTCAGCGCACGCTTATTTTCTATCTCACTGTTAAGACTCAAAAGCACAGTCTGCATTCTGGCTTTATAGCGTGCCAGCTTCTCCTCTTCCACACGGCCTTCACTGATATTCTTCTGCAATGCTTCCTTTACTTCATTGATTCCGGAAGCATTAACAAAAGCATCATTGCCTTCCTGGACTCCTCGCAGTGCCATTTTGGCAGACAGAGGATACATTTCCAAGGCTTTGAGCTTATGCTCATCTTCAGCAAATGCTTTCATCATATGCATCTGCAGATTTTCCCAAAAATCCTCATCCTCTTCTTCATCAACATTATCGTATTTGTTGACAAGGAAAATAATATTATCAATGCCTTGAGCCAGCAGCTTTTCTTCAATAAAATCCTTCTCAGATTTTTTCAACGGTGAATTGGCATCCAACAGGAACAGTACAGCGTTCGCCTTCGGAATGAAATTATAGGTTACATCACAGCGTTGCTCGTTCAGGTCGGATACGCCCGGTGTATCTACAATAACAACATTATTGTTAAGCAGCTTAAACGGATAACCAATTTTAAGGTACTTTATTTTGCTGCACTCTGCATCCTGATTCTTGGCCGAAAAGCGCTCCAGAAAGTTTCTCTCAGGCACGCCTTTTTCTATAGTACCATCATGCATAATAACTTGCAGCTCTGGGATTTCATTATAAATCAATGCATTAATAGTTGCTGTTTCCGGCAAAACATCTGTCGGCAGCAGGTCGTTACCTATCAGTGCATTGATAAATGTTGACTTGCCACGTTTAAATTCACCTAAGACTACAACAACATAAAAATCATTTTTAATATCCTGCACCAGCTCTTGTAATTTAGTGCTGGCGTTCTGATTATCCTGCACAAACTCTTCTTGTAACAGGCCTTGCAGAATTTTTTTCAGCTTCAGCTTAGCATCCTTTGCACTCATTATCTAAGCACCTCGTTTAAATTCATTTGCAGTCTGTCTATGGTCTTTTGCTGCTCTGTTAAAGTAGCAAGCAAGTCATCGACATTCTGCTGCTTGTCTTCCTTCTGTTTTATCAACGCTTGCAGCTGATCATTCATCTCGCCTACGCGTTCATCAACCTCTGTTTGCATATCAGAGCAAATCCGCTCTACGCTTTTATTATACTGCTCCGCAATATTGCTGCTAAAATTACGCAGATTGCTGTTAAACTGACTGCGAACCTGTTCCTTGATTTTACGAGTTTTGTCCTCAAACGGATTGCCACCGCCACTAAGAAACCAGCTTGCTATTGCCGCAACTGCGCCAACTGCAGGACCAAAGAAAAAGCCGCCTAAAAGATATGCACCTACAGACAAACCAACGCTGTTTTCAACATTATTTTGTGAACGTCCGGGAGCATTATGAATTTCACTTACCGCAGCAAAGCGATTGGTGATTGGCAAAGCCGCCGCATCGAATTCCATATCCTGCCAGATTTTTTGGAGCTTTTCGGCTGCACTGGCAACCTCTTCGCTAACCAGCTTATTTTGCAATGCATTGACGTCCTTAATAAACTGCTTCTGCACAGGTGTTACAGCTTTTTCGACTACGTATTTAATCTCAGAACCGGAAAGTTCTGCAATATTTCCATCATAGCCATCAATAGCATTAATTGCTGCCTGCTTAATTTTATTTGCTGTTAAATCAGCAAGCTGTTCAATTTCCATTTGTCTGCTTAAAAGCTGTGTCTGTAAGCCATGCGTAATCTGCTCAGCCATACGCTTGGTTTTATTATATTTCGGACGCTCATGGAAAAGCTTGTCCTTTAAATCATCCAACGAATGTGACAAGCCATCCTTCTGTACTGCTATGCCACGCTCCGCTTCCCGCAGTGCCAGGGAACAGCGTTCTGCATATTTTGCAAGCTTAGCATTACCCTTTTCCTCACTAAGGAATTTGCCTAATGCCGCCTCCAGCTCTAAAATGCCAGTTTTCTCCAGCGTTGCAGGGCAGTTCAACAATGCTTTAGTCTTTAATACTTCACCAGATTCCTTGCGACGGTACAGTAAAGCCTGCTTGCTGCTTACGATAAAAATACGCTGCGAAAAATCCTGCACATCAGTCAGGTTATCAAGAACATGCTTCACTACACGGTCTTCAGCGCCAATTACTTCATCCTTGTAGTTGATAACTATGAAGATATCCTTGATATTGTTGCCGACAACCTGATCCACAAGGAACTCCTTCTCGGTGCGTGTTAAAGGTTGTGTTGCTGTCAGTACAAGGATTGCCGCCTCTGCCTGGCGCAGGTATCTATACGTAATTTCGATACGACCAACATTCAAATCATTAGTGCCCGGAGTATCGACAACATCTACCTGATTTTCGCAGAAAGACAGCGGATAGGTAATTTCTGCGTGGTCAATATTGCCAAAATCCACATGAGTTTCCTCATGCTTCAGTTTGCTGACAAGATTATGCAGCAGGGCAAATTTATCAGGCTTATCCTCCGTCTGCGCCTTGATGAGGTCAAACTCTTCCTTAGAGATTTCCTGCTTGCGTCCGTCCTTATAAAGCAGCGTGTACTTCGGCTGGTCGCCGTAGACGATTTTGCTGATAATGTTCGTTGTGGCCTCTTTGCTTGAAGGCAGGATGTTTTTGCCAATCAGCGCATTTACGAAGGTGGATTTTCCGCGCGAAAATTCACCAATTACTACGAGGTTAAAGCGTTCATCTGCCAGGCGCACTGAGTCTTCCTGCAAGCGTTTGTAGGCGTTTTTAAGCTTGAGGGATTGCAACAAGCCTAATGTTTCGGAGATATGATTTTGTAAGTTTGTTTTCTTTTGATTGTAGAGTGTAAAGTCCATTGTATGCTCCTATTTAAAAAGAAATCCAATAATAATAAAGAATACTATAAATTGCAAAATAAAAATAAAACAACCTTGAAGGAAGCACCCATCGTTATTTTCCCTAGCAACAGGATGTGCTCTAAAATATTCTTCCGCACTTACTGGTTCCGTCTTTCTTTTCAACACATTTATTGCACCGGTAGCCTTTTGACACCCATGCTCCTCTGCCTTTTTATACCACTTCAAAGCTTTTTTCTCACTTTTATCGCAACCATAACCATTTTCGAAACAATAGGCTAGATTATATTCTGCATCAGCATATCCTTGATTGGCTGCCTTTTTATACCATTTATAAGCTTCTGCTTTATTAACGTTGCAACCACGACCAAAGCGAAAACACTCTCCAAGTTCATTTTGTGCAATAGCATTTCCCTTCTCAGCTTTAGCTTTTGTTAAATTGTATTTTTCTAAAGCCTCTATGCGATTTAAAGCTGCTTCAGCATCCTTATTGCCTTGTTCCGCTGCTTTTCTATACCACTCTACCGCTTCTTTTCGATTCACATCACAGCCTTGACCATTATACAAGCAATTACCCAAATTTTTCTGCGCATAAGCATAACCTTGTTCCGCTGCTTTTCTATACCATTCATAAGCTTCTTTTTTATTCGCATCACAGCCTTGGCCGTTATACAAGCAATTACCCAAATTATTCTGTGCATAATAATTACCTTGTTCCGCCGCTTTTTTATACCACTCTACTGCTTCTTTTTTATTCACATCACAGCCTTGGCCATTATACAAGCAATTACCTAAAT
>ERZ809407.182-NODE-182-length-68384-cov-18.173118_pt1 | contig 68384 bp, 57 predicted proteins | sample MGYA00520792_ERZ809407 | MGnify/ENA primary metagenome ERZ809407 (study PRJEB31576, sample SAMEA3212665) | Homo sapiens | biome: human-gut; feature: human gut; material: fecal | place: Sweden | collected 2012 ...
ATCGGCATTGCGGAAGATAATTTATGCACATTAGACTTTTAGCGGACACCAATAATATTTTATGATGAACGGAATAGGGCTAAGGAGTGTCTGATATTGCAATTGCATTATGACAAGTATTATAATATTGACAAGATACAAATGGAGGATTATTTCGAATATATTTGATTATAAAGATGCTATGAGGAGAATTTTAACGGGATTTATCCTGATAAAGGTAATGACATTGTTTGTTGCATTGGTGTTCTGCGGATGCAAAGACAATGTAGAGAATGCTGGGTTTATAAATAAAATTCTAAACGATAGAAGCAGGCATGGTATGTTTATAGAAGTAAAGAATAAAGCGACTCAAAAAATATATATGGTAGATAACACTGATTGCTATTTATACTTTTCTGACAAGAACGGATGGGGGCATAATGAATATAAGAAAAATATGCTTGATTCTTATCTGCATAATGGTTGTTTCCTTATAAATGAAAACCGAATACCTGATTATTGGGTGGAAGTTCATGGAAGATACCGTTTTTATGGTGAAAAGAAATTAGTTAATAAGTTTTTTGACAAAAATGGTGCTTTCAAAAAAGGATTTTCTAATAATGAGAAATATGAAATCATACAACGTCTTTTTCATCTTGAAATTGCATGTAGGGTAGATTGTGAGAGTGGAATTATTGTTATATGCAAATAATAATGAGAATTTTTAGTAATATGACAACAGATATTTACAGCAACTCATTCGACTTCAAGGGCAACGACGGGTCAAGAGTCTACGAGTACGATGGCAACGCCTCCCTTTCCTCTGACCCGTATAAAGGATTCGCCTTTGAATACGACCTTCTCGGCAATCTCAAACAAACCGAGAGCAACTATACGACCAGTTATGTATACAGCAGTACCGGCGAGAGGCTGAGTGTCAAATCCAAGTTCAACGGCTGCATCGCCAAGCCACATAAATTTTTCTTCTCAGATTGGGAAGAGGACGGTGTCGTATTCAACTCCACATCCGATGACAGCGGTGATTCTGACATTATGGACCGTTGGAGCAAGATGATGTATCCTCGCGATACGGAGTTTTGCGGTCCGTTCATCTTTGAGTATTCCGTTCTCGACAAGTTCCTCTTCGACGGCGGCTACTGTACGTTCAAGGACGGTCAGGCATCATTCCATTACTATCTGCAGGACCACCTCGGCAACAACCGCGCGGTGGTCAGTGAGGATGGCACGGTGGAGCAGACCACGGAGTACTACCCGTTTGGCGGCATCTACGGTGATGTCAGCACGAATCCCGGTCTCCAGCTCTATAAGTACAACGGCAAAGAGTTTGACCATTCTTTAAGTCTTGACCTGTACGACTACGGCGCACATCTGTATGACCCTGCCCTTGTAGTGTGGACGGGCGTAGATCCGCTGGCGGATGAATATGGTGGCATAAGCCCGTATGTATATTGCTTGAGTAATCCTGTAAAATACATAGACCCGAATGGTAAGAAAGTCGTTGTTTGGTACAGAAATAAACAAGGAGAATACTGTCAATTTATATTTACGGGATTTCATGGCAAAAATTATATTGTATATCCAATAAATCAGTTTGTGGCAGACTTTTTACAGGCATATCTATATAATGTAAGAAATGGAGGTGGGGATAAAATGAAAGAGGCTGTTTTAAATGATAAATATAAGATTTATGTAGATGATGCTGCTAATTTAGATGAGTATAAGACTTTTTTCTCACCAGGTAGACAACCGACCATCTATTGGGAATCAAGAAAAGGACTTAAAAACTCGTACGGCGGTAAACAATCTCCAGCAACGAGGCTGGAACATGAATTTGACCATGCAATTGACAATATTAACAATTCTCATAATCATAGAATAAGACGAGAGGAAGCAGATGCTCAATATGACAATAAAGAAGAAAAAAGAGTGATTACTGGAAGCGAAAGAAAAACAGCAAGAGCCAATAAAGAGGATATTAGATATAATCATAAAGGTAAAACATTTGATGTATCTGGTTCAACAAAAGTATATTAATTTATGGTATTAAGAGTATGAAAAGAATCATTTTACAAGCAATTATTTGTATTTTCCTTATTGGATGCACGACTGGGTGTCCTGATACAATAATCGTATATTATATGCATGGCTTTGTCGATACAAGCAATACTATTCCCTGCTCTGAAAGCAGAAAAGCTGCACTGTCAGATGAGCATTCAGAAATGATGGAATATGACAGTATTATAATTGACCATAAGGATTTTGTCAAAATAAAGAATTATATGCAAAATATGCGCTATGTACCCAGAGGGATGAAAACAGGGATTTCTGGTGTTGATAGTAGAATCACGGTGGTATATGACACATTAGCTATCTCTTTTACGGAAACAGATACAAGATATGGTGCTGATTCAAATAATAAGTTAGTTTACGGTAATGACGAAATTATATATACAATAAAATCTTTGAGTAGATATTACAACTATTTTGACAATTCAGACTTATTAATGTGGTTTCCTGAAATACAAAAATATGGGTTGCCTTCCACATACAAGCATATTGTATATGAGAAGTTCACACAGGCAGAACTTGACGGTATGACCATACCGGACTCGATAACACAGACATTGGTGTCTAAAATCATTTTTGTTGATGGTGGGGAAAAGTAGACCTTTGTAAAGCTAATTGATTTTTTTGCTTTATGGCTTTTAATTAACACAATAATTTATAATCTTGTAACACAAAAGCAGTATCTCAAATCACGCAAATATATTGCATAAAGATATGTTATATGTGATAAAAAACTCGTATGGAGAGATATCGAAAAGCAAGAAGAATTGGAGACGGTTGGAATAATCAGTGATAAGAGAAATAAGGAATATACTGAGAATAATCTGAGAAAGGAGCAACATTTAAACATAAGAATAGAATATTAAACAATATGAGAAAGATAATTTATATATCAATTTTAATCTGTGCATCTCTGGTATGCGCAGGTTGTAGCAGGAAAGACAGAAATGACCATACGATATGCAGGCTTTATATTTTTCCTAGAAATATGATATTTCCTTTTTATTATGTAGAAGTGACAGACAGTCAGACGATAAGGACAACTTTAGGCAAAGGGGCATCTAAAATAAATTTCGTAGATATGCTTGGGGACAATGTGCGTTTTTACCCTTATCGCGACAGTATCATAGCAGACAGGACACAATATAAGAAATATGAAATAGATGAGACAGGTAGAAAAGTATGGTATGTTGAAAAGTTCAGGCAGAAAGAACAAAAAATATCTGCCAAGGATTATGGAAACCTGAAAGATGAAATAGAAAAAGTGAAGAAAATGGAAGAAATAAATGAATTTGCTGGTCCTGGGGAGGATGATGCGGCAGGATATATAATCCTGATAGATGACAGACAATATATTATGCTATATACTGGAGACGTGAACTGTAAATTTAGACCTTTAATAAACAAGATTATGGAAGCCTCTCCAATAGACATTAATATGAAAGATGTTTGGTATGGTGTTCATCCGGCGACAACACCAGAGGCTTATCACAATGAATGATAAATCTTATAGTGTCGAAAAGATAAATTGAGTAATGCTTCGGATACGTTCTGTTGGTTTATAGTTTTTTATGAGTAATCTTTGTAACTTTGTTTATGACCTCCACCGCCTTGTCATACAGGACGTCTGCAAGAACACGCCGACAGACTGTATGTCCACCGTTGTCAACTATTCAGGCAATGGCGGTATATGTAACTCCGGCTATTCATATACCGCCTCTTCTTGTGGCGTAGAACTTGTTTCCCACGAGATGGAGACTGTCAACTACTATGACAAGTACAACTTCTTCAACGGGCCGCTTTTCCATATATATAATAATGGTTATCTGAGACAGATGTGCCTCTCGCCCACGAGTGGTGCTGCCGATCTTCTTACCGGCAGCGTGACGAACTCCACGGACAGTGTACAACTGTACAACGGCAATGAATTTGACCATTCTTTAAGACTTGCCCTATACGACTACCGTGCACGTCACATCTTCTCTAAGTTGATTCTTATTCCGGCATAGAACATACGCCCCTGCACAGGTCCCCAAACCATTGTCGGATCGAACGCACTGCTCCACGGGTTCTCCGCGTTCATGACAGGGTTCTTCTGCTTGAAGCCGGTAAGGTTTTCCGCGCCCACATACACGGAGAAATGTCTGAACCAGCGTGACACCTGCGCACTCACCTGCTCGTATGATCCGAAACTGCCAGCCCACGACTTCGTTCCGTCCGACATACCGTATGGCTCAGGCATCCTTCCGCCACCATTCAGTTGTAGGGTAGCGTCAAACTGCCACAGTCCGAGTGGCGTTTTGTACGACGCTGTAAGCAGTCCCTTGTAGCGGCTCGTCAGCGGACGCTGCCTCAGTTCCCCACCATACGTGCTCTTCACATCGTTGTAACGATAGGCGGCAGTCAGCGTCATGCCCTTGAACACGGGGTAAGAGGCGTCCACCTGAAACGTGTGCGAATACGACCTCCCGTTCAAGTTGGCGATATGTATCACTCCCGGCTCGCTGTCATAGTCAATCACCGCCTGCTGCCCGAAGTCGGTATAGAAGTATTCCGCGTTCAGGTTCAGAGTCTTGCCAGCCAAAGGAATATACAGAGCCGTGCTGACACCATAGTTCCACGCCCTCTCCTGCTTCAGGTCATCGATGACAAGCTGCCGACCGCTCGCCAGCAGATAGTGGTTTTCCGCCAGCGCATGGACGGTGCGGTAGCCCTTTCCCACCGACGAGCGCAGCGACACGATGTCGTTAGGCGACCATTTCACGTGCGCTCTTGGAGTTACAAACGTGCCATAAAGGCTGCTGTGGTCTATCCGCAGCCCTCCCATCGCCACGAGCTTGCCGTGCAAGTCATACGTATACTGCACATACGCCCCTGGCGTTGTCTCCTTCTCTACGCTCTTAGTCCTCCCGTTTGTGCCGTCCGCCAGCCACTGGCTGTAATAGTCATGGTTGAAGCTGACACCTGCGGAAAGGCTGTGGTCATGGCCGAGTTCCGTCTCAAAAACCATCGAGGCGTATGCATTCTTTTCCCTCACGTCATAAACCTTCATGCCGAAATATGAGTCAAGGCAGTGGAACGTCCCCGACGTTATAAGCGCGATGCTGGTGTTGTGTTCCTTATCAAGGATTAAGGCGTTTTTCGTGGCAAGCTCTATACGGTTGGTCTCCATTCCAATCTTAAACAATCCATGCTCCTCGTCCGGCGTAGCGTGACCGGACGACTGCCCTCCCTCGCGCTTCTCCCTCAGAGCCCTTATGTATGCGTGGAGTATGTACCTGTCGCTGAAATATCCCCATTTGTTCTGGATGTTATACTGTCTCACCTTAGGTTCATCGAGGAAACCGTCGCCGTTGTCATCATGGCTGCTAAGATTGTCCTCGTAGTGTAGCATCAGCCCCGTGCTCAACCGGTTGTTGATATGTATGTTGGCATCGGCGTTGATGTCCACCTTCGCCATGGTGTTCATATACATATTGAAGTTCACCATCTCCGCGTCCTGCGGTTCCTTGAAGCCGATGTTTATCTGGCCGGTCATCGACTCATAGCCGTTCTTCACTGAAGAGCTGCCCTTAGACACCTGTATCCCCTTCATCCATGCCCCCGGGATATACCCGAGCGAATAGGGCGACGCCGCGCCACGGTAGGCTGGTATATTCTCCGCAAGCATCTGCACGTATGTCCCCGACAATCCGAGGAGCTTTATCTGCTTTGCTCCCGTAGCCGCGTCAGAGTAGTTGACGTCTACAGAGGGATTGGTGGTGAAGCTCTCGCCGAGGTTGCAGCACGCTGCCTTGAGCAGCTCCAGACTGTTTATTAGGTCAGCGTTTGCCACTCCACGGCTTTTCACTGTCCCCGCACGTCGGGTTGTCACGGTAACTTCTTTCAGTTGCTGGTCTTTCATTTCCGGCACACTGTCGCTCTGTGCCACAGCTATTTCAGGCAATAGCACCATAAGAGCTGAAGCCAATAGTTCTAATTTCATTGTCCTTTTATAATTGATTTCATGCGCAAATGTATCGCATATTATTGCAATACGGTTGCGAACTTGTTGTTAAATAAAAACTACACTCCAAAAGCGGGGGCTGTATTCCCGCCGTAAGAAAAAAACAAGCCTGAAATCAAATAAGCAAAACCTTGATTAACCGCAGATATGCCCTGGGCGGCAAAGAGGCTTTCTCCGTTATCCTCCCATGCTGGAAGCCCGCCAAGCCTATTATGCCAAGACAATCTGCGAGACGCCACTCTATGACGGCGCACACGATATTAGGCACTACGGAGAAATCATGGACGAAAGACTTAGTGTATGGCGTGAGCTTGACAACAGTGACGCTGATGCAGTTTGGATTCTCCGGGCAACCGTCCTCACAGCCGTCAGCCTCCAAAGAGACATCCCAGCCCGACATTTCGGTATGGCAACAACGCACTATCGCCACACCTCCCACGAGATAGACAATCATCGTTGAGAGGAATACGGACAATATTATGTTACCAAGTCTCTTCATCATACAAACTATATATATGGCAGGCAACGTCTGCCACCTGTGTCCACTACGTAGGTGCAAAATTACGGAAAATCCACGAAACTGGCGAAAAAACATCATTAAAATGCGCCAGCCAAACAATAATATAACGTGAGTTCGACGAATTCCCAATAGCTGCCATACCCTGTTTTGCCTTATCTGTTTTTGTTACCGATGCTGGGTAATGACATTACCAGGCAACAGTAACCAAACCGTCTCAAAGAACCGAGTCTTTACACTGGTTGAGAAGAAGATTTGAAAATTCGTCGAACTCACGTTAATTAGTGCATTTATATTAGGTATTATAAGGAAATAATAAAAACCTGTCAATACGGGTCGCCCTGTTTTATTTACCTCGCCCCTAAGTGTAAACGATTGCACAACAAATACACTACTTTTTGATTTAAAACAAGCGGCAAGGATTGTAAAAAACATTAATTTTGTACACGATTTTTACAAGAGCAATGCTCTCCTACAACATTAGTAACTAATATATCATCAATTATAACCTAATTAAAAATTAAATTACAACCTTCTTATGAAGAAATTCAGACTTCTACTTTTTATGGTGATGGCATTGTTATTCGGTGCCACACAGCAAACAATGGCGGATGGGACATTCGTCGGTGACCGTACCGACTTCCGCGATGAGACAATCTATTTCGCGATGACAACCCGCTTTTATGACGGAGACCGGAACAACAACGTCTATTGTTGGGACGGAGTAAAGAACATCAATGACCCGGAATGGCGTGGAGATTTCCAGGGACTTATCGACAAGCTCGACTACATCAAGGCTCTCGGATTCACGGCAGTGTGGATTACTCCGATTGTCGAAAACGGTTCGGGACTCGACTATCACGGCTATCATGCGATGGATTTCTCGAAGATTGACCACCGTTATGTGTCGAAAGGAAGCTCTGATGCTGATGCCGACGTGGCATTCCAGACACTCATCGACGAGGTTCACAAGCGTGGAATGAAGCTCATTCTCGACATTGTGCTTCAGCATACGGGCAACTTCGGTGAGAACTTCCTGTGCAAAATGTTCAAGAAAGACTACTCCAAAGACCTCGGCGACATCAATGCTTCGATGATACCCGTGCCTGCTTCGGAGGGCGGAATGCTTCCTGCAGACTATCCCGACATGCAACCGGCAAAGCAATATGACACACGCCTGGCAATGATGAAGAACTCTGACTTCACAAACCGCGACACGCATAACTACTGGCACCACAAAGCTTGGTTCGACTGGGACGACCCGTCGCGCTGGTGGGGACAGATTGCAGGCGACTGCGTCGATTTGAACACAGAGAACCCTGCGGTTACGGAGTACCTCGTGAAATGCTATTCCCGCTTTATCAAGATGGGTATCGATGGTTTCCGTATAGACACAGCTGGACATATTCCGCGTTTGTCGTTCAACAAGATGTTCCTGCCACAGTTCATCGAGGCTTCAGAGAGTCCGGAGGCTAAAGCCAAACGTGGCAACACGCCGTTCTTCATGTACGGAGAGGTGTGCGCACGCTCAATGGAGGTGATATACCGCGGCGAGAACTACAACTGCTCACCATGCTACTACACATGGAAAGAGTCTAAGGACTATCCGTGGACAATGGACGCAAGCTCATGGGACGATGTTGTGGCAATACCGACAGAGACGGAAGGCTCGCATGATTACTTCACAGTACAGGGACACACAAACTGGAAATCTGTATTGCAGTCAGGAAAAGACGACCTGGGGCACGCCGAGTCTATATTACGCAAGAGTAACAATGCGCTGCTCAACGGAAACGATTACCACACACCTGACTACAAAGACTTTTCCGGGTTGAACGTGATAGACTTCGCCATGCACTGGAACTTCAACTCCGCAGCAGGCGCATTCGGAGTCCACCATCAGGACAACCTGTACAACGATGCCACATATAATGTAGTATACGTAGATTCACACGACTACGCTCCGGACAGCAACTACCGTTTCACGGGTACTCAGGACACTTGGGCTGAGAACTTGTCGCTGATGTTCACCTTCCGCGGCATACCTTGTATATATTACGGCTCTGAGGTTGAGTTCCAAAAGGGATGTCCTATCGACAAGGGTGCGGTTGAGGCACTGAAGAATACAGGTCGCGCATACTTCGGAGGATATATTGAGGGCGACGTTAAGGTGAACGATTTCGCTGACTGGACCGATGCGACAGGCAACATGAAGTCTACTCTTACCTATCCGTTGGCACGCCACATACAGCGTCTGAACAAGATTCGCGCAGCCGTTCCGGCTCTGCGCAAAGGTCAGTACAGCACGAAAGGATGCTCAGGAAAGATGTCGTTCAAACGCCGCTATACCGATGCCAATACCGACTCTTACGCGCTTGTGACAATCAGCGGAAGCTCTACTTTCACGGACATCCTGAACGGTAAATACACCGATATCATTACAGGAGAGACTGTTGATGTTACGAACAATACACTCACGGCAGACTGTAGTGGAAAAGGCAATATGCGCGTATACGTACTCAGTACGGCAAAGACTCCGGCACCAGGCAAAATCGGTGAGGATGGAAAATATATTTATGGCACAGCATCTGTAGACCAGCCCTGGGAGGAATGGCAGGACGAGACCATGCCGGACGAGACATGGACAGTAAAGCCAGATGGAAGCAGCGGCAGCAGCGGAACACTACGCGAAGAGCCAGAAGTAGCGACGAAGCCGACAATGGAAGAGGGTGAGCAGGCGATATTCCTTGAGCACGAATCGTGGAATCCGGCAACAGTATGGATTTGGAGCGAAAATTCAAACACAAACTATACCGGTGGAAGCTGGCCAGGACAAAGCATGACATACCTCGGCAACAACGTTTACAAATGGACTTACTCAGGTACTGGCGAGATTCCAACAGACGCTTTGATAATATTCAGCAACAAAGGTAACGATCAAGTTCCGGGACGTAATCAGGGCGGTTTCAAGTTCGTGAACGGAGGATATTACACCGTAAACGGATATGTAAAGACTATTGAGGCGGTCAGCGATGAGGCCCGTGTGAGCGTGTCGCCAAACGGTGGCGAGTTCACCGAAACCATCAGCGTAACGGTGAAGGCTAATGCCAACTGCACATCGGCATGGTATAAGATAGGCAACGGAGCGGAGACACCAATCATCGGTTCAACTACATTCACCCTCGGAGAGGATATGGCTGCGGGCGAGTCGGTAACCGTAAGCTGGAGTGCGACAGGTGCAAAAGGCACAAACACTGGCTCTGCTAAATTCACAAAGGTAGAGAAGCCTGTAGATATTACGGTTTATTACGACAACTCCGTGACCAAATGGCAGACGGTGAATATTCACCATTGGGGTACGCCTTCGGCTACAAAGTGGCCTGGAGTACCTATGAAGAAGATCAGCGAGACGATGTGGGAGTTCACCATTCCAGCTGAGACTGAGGGTATAATCTTCAATAATGGAAATGGTGACCAGACCAACGACATCAAGACCATCCTCCCGAACCATATATACAAAGGTACAGGCAACCGTGGTTGGGAAGACCTCGGCGAGAATCCGGCAACGGGCATCGGTTCTGTAACTACGACAAGCAAGGGAACGGTGACTTACTACAACCTTTTGGGTATAGAAGTGAAGAGACCTGCGCACGGAGTTTACATTGCCAAAAGAGGCAACAAGATGACTAAGGTATATCTCAAGTAGGTACTTCATTCATAAAATAAGCTATGGGGCTGTGTCATAATTGGCGCAGCTCCATATTTTTTGGCATTCCTTAGCATAATTTCAAAGACCGCAATACAGCATCTCCGTTCAAAAGCTATGTCGAAGACACTCCCGCCTCCATCCGACGATACAAAGGTACGATATGCAAAGGGGCGTTGGCGGGAATTGGCGTTATTTGGCGGGAATGAACGCTCGAATGAAGCCCGTCTTAGCCTCCATATACGTAGTATGTATATTGGAGTGGCTCTGAAAGGGGGCTTCATCCGGCGACCCGAAACAGTTAAGACTCTCCGAATGCGCTTCAGTGGCTACCTTAACGGTGTTCAGTGGCTACCTCAACGGCCTTCAGTGGCTATCTCAACGGTGTTCAGTGGCTATCTCAACGGTGTTCAGTGGCTATCTCAATGCTTTTAATGCGCACTTGGAACATAATTGTTGGCAAAGGATGACGTGTGATAACAGGTGATGACAGATGATGACAGATCGGTAAATGTGGTTAAATCACTGAAACACAACAGTTTATAATGGGTGGTAACAGATGTGACAGATGTTCTTATATATTTTCGCGGAAAATAATAAAATAGTGTTCCTTAAAAGGAATGGTATTTTTTATTTATTATTATAAATGTTATGCAAGTAAGTGTCAATCTGTCATCTGTCACAAATATAAAGCGTAATGTCTGACCTTTTGCTTTATTTCTTATTTCTGATAAAAGGTTAAAGAAAAGAATAAAAGGAACAAAAAATATTTCGTCCAGCATCTGATATTAACCGTTTGATGGTTAATAAGTATTAAAATATAAAGATAGTCAATTGAAAATACACGTATTTCGTAAAAAAGTAATACCTTTGCAACCGCAAATCCGTAAGGGTTAGTAACGAGGTGTAGCGCAGTTGGTAGCGTTCCTGGTTTGGGACCAGGCTGTCGCAGGTTCGAGTCCTGTCACCTCGACGCTGGGAGATGAACTTTTAATGGTTCATCTCTTTTTATTTGTTTTGATTACAGAAACCTTGTAATGTTGTTACCTGACTGTGGTACTTTTTTCGGCTCACCCGATAAATATATGGGATGTCTTTTATTAGATATTATGTCGCACCTTTGCACACACTTTAGTCATGCTCAGAGTATTTAAGGCTGGATTACTCTGGTACTGAAGCCAAAATACTTGAGTAATCAGGCCGGAATTACTCGAGTACTGCGCCCAAATTACTCGAGTACTGTACCCAAATTACTCGAGTATTGCGCCATAGTACTATACAGTCCTGGCCGAAATAGGTTGCCCCCTGTATTTATCGGATGAGCCCTTTTTTCATCACAGAAGCATTATCGGAATGGGATTAGAGAAAGGCTTTATTCTCCCATCGCGTGGGTTAATGATGCTTTTTACTATCAGCTTCTATTATATTTCTTTCTCTGTTTGCGCAAACAGTGCAATAATGCAAGGTAGACTTTACATTTTTCAGGTAAATATTTGCTATTGTGAATTAATTTAATTATTTTTGCGACACTAAATTAAAAACAATAATTGAAATTTATATCAACTATGATTGAAAAAAGAGTTTATACTTTTGGCAATGGAAAAGCTGAAGGTCGCGCCGATATGCGCAACTTGCTTGGCGGAAAGGGTGCTAACCTCGCAGAGATGAATCTGATTGGAGTACCTGTTCCTCCGGGTTTCACTATTACCACAGATGTATGTAACGAGTATTTTGAGAAAGGTAAGGACGATGTAGTAGCCCTTCTGAAAGACGATGTAGAGAAAAGCGTAAACCATATTGAAGGGTTAATGAACTCTAAATTTGGCGACACAGAAAATCCGCTGCTCGTTTCTGTACGTTCTGGAGCCCGCGCTTCAATGCCGGGAATGATGGACACAATTCTCAACCTCGGTCTGAACGACGCCGTGGCAGAAGGACTTGCCAAGAAGACTAACAATCCCCATTTCGTTTACGACTCATACCGTCGCTTCGTGCAGATGTATGGTGACGTGGTACTTGGCATGAAACCGGTGAACAAAGAAGACATTGACCCATTCGAGGCTATCATACAGAAAGTCAAAGCTGTACGTGGTGTGAAGCTCGACAAGGACTTGTCGGTTGACGAGCTCAAGGAACTCGTTGTTCTCTTTAAGCAGGCCATCAAAGACCAGACCGGCAAGGAGTTCCCGACTAATCCGATGGAACAGCTTTGGGGAGCAATCTGCGCTGTGTTCGATTCTTGGATGAACGAGCGCGCCATCCTCTACCGCAAGATGGAAGGCATCCCAGCAGAATGGGGTACGGCTGTAAACGTACAGGCTATGGTATTCGGAAATATGGGCGACACATCTGCAACGGGTGTATGCTTCAGCCGTGATGCCGCTACGGGCGAGAATCTATTCAACGGAGAGTATCTTGTTAACGCACAGGGTGAGGACGTTGTTGCAGGAATACGCACTCCGCAACAGATTACAATAGAAGGCTCTCGCCGCTGGGCTAAGCTTCAGGGCATTTCAGAAGAAGAGCGTGCTGCCAAATATCCGTCAATGGAAGAGGCTATGCCGGAAATCTACAAAGAGCTTGATTTCTTGCAGAACAAGCTCGAAAACCACTATCACGATATGCAGGATATGGAGTTTACCGTACAGGAAGGCAAACTGTGGTTCTTGCAGACACGTAACGGAAAGCGTACCGGTACGGCGATGGTGAAGATTGCTATGGACCTGATTCGTGAGGGACTTATTGACGAGAAGACTGCTTTGCTCCGCTGCGAACCGCAGAAACTCGACGAATTGCTCCACCCGGTATTCGACAAGGATGCTTTGAAGAATGCGAAAGCTATCACACGCGGTCTGCCGGCTTCTCCGGGAGCTGCTTGCGGTCAGATTGTTTTCCATGCAGACGATGCTGAAAACTGGCACAAGGACGGCCATAAAGTAGTGATGGTTCGTATCGAGACTTCACCGGAAGACCTCGCCGGAATGAGCGCAGCCGAGGGTATTCTCACGGCACGAGGTGGTATGACTTCGCACGCAGCAGTTGTTGCACGTGGTATGGGTAAGTGCTGTGTCAGCGGTGCCGGTGCAATAAACGTTAACTATAAAGCCAAGACCGTTGAGATTGAGGGCGTAACATATAAGGAAGGCGACTATATTTCCTTGAACGGCTCTACCGGTGAGGTGTTTGCCGGCGAGATTCCGACAAAGGCTGCCGAACTTTCCGGTGACTTCAAGGCTCTTATGGATCTTTGCGACAAATATACAAAGCTTCAGGTACGCACAAACGCAGATACTCCGCACGATGCAGCCGTAGCTCGCGAGTTTGGTGCTAAGGGTATCGGTCTGACACGTACAGAGCATATGTTCTTCGAGGGCAAGAAGATCGTAGCAATGCGCGAGATGATTCTTGCTGACAGCACAGAGGGTCGCAAGGCTGCCCTCGACAAGTTGCTGCCTTATCAGAAAGCAGACTTCAAGGGTATTCTTGAAGCTATGGACGGATGTCCGGTTAATATCCGACTTCTCGACCCGCCATTGCACGAGTTCGTTCCTCACGATATTGCAGGACAGCAGACTATGGCAGATGAGATGGGTATCAGCGTAGAGGAAATCCAGAAGCGCGTGAACAGCCTGGCCGAGAACAATCCTATGCTCGGACACCGTGGCTGCCGTCTTGGAATCACATTCCCTGAGATTACAGCCATGCAGACTCGCGCCATACTGAGCGCAGCTTGTGAGCTGAAACTCGCAGGAAAAGACCCGAAACCGGAAATCATGGTGCCTCTGATTGGTATTCTCTATGAGTTCAAACAGCAGAAAGACATAATCATGAAGACCGCGGAAGAAGTCTTTGCCGAGTATGCTACACGCATCGAATTTGAGATTGGTACGATGATTGAGATTCCGCGTGCAGCTCTTACAGCAGATAAGATAGCTACTGAGGCTGAATACTTCTCATTCGGAACTAATGACTTGACACAGATGACATTCGGTTACAGCCGTGATGACATCGCAAGTTTCTTGCCTGTATATCTCGAAAAGAAGATTTTGAAAGTTGACCCGTTCCAGGTTCTCGACCAGAATGGTGTAGGCCAGCTTATCGAAATGGCAGTAGAGAAAGGCCGTGCCGTTCGTCCTGGTATGCGTACTGGTATCTGTGGTGAGCATGGTGGTGAACCAAGTTCTGTTAAGTTCTGCGCAAAAGTGGGCATGAACTATGCTTCATGTTCTCCATTCCGCGTGCCTATCGCAAGACTCGCAGCGGCACAGGCAGCAGTCGAGGAGTAATCGCAAGATTCCAAAATAAGAAATTGGGTGTAACATCCTTTAAAATGGGATGTTACACCCAACTCTTTTTTCTTTTTGACCATCTTTGAAAGAGAAAGAGCTCATGTCTTAACAAGTCAAAAGTCTAGTGTCTTCAGACCATATATTTTAGCAATCTCTTTTACCCATCTGACGACCTCTTCCCTTACATAATTTGGCGACAAAACCTCAACCTCGCTACTCATCGATAGGATATGCTGAATAAAGTCGTAGGTGGGCATTACCGTTACTTCAAATATCGAGTAGTCGCTATGATTCTCCACCTCACGTTGCGACCAGTGTATCGGCAATTTTCGCAGATAATCGCGCCTATGGTTGATATCAGTCGCCTTTATTCGAATACGTTCTGCTTTAAGCACTTCCGGCTCAACGATTATGCCAAAAGCGTCAGCAAAATATGAATCTACAGTAAAGCCACGTGGCATCTTGAATGTGTCCTCTGTAGCAAATATCCGATGTACCCTGTCAAGCGCATAACGTCGTATTCGCCCTTGCTTTGTCCGTTCCTCAGGCTCTTCGCCCTCAGGCGCATTAAGCATCACACCAATGACATACCATCTTTGGTGGAATACTCGTACAAAGTATGGCTCCAGCAATATCTCGCAAGGCTCATCATCATAGAAATCCTGATAAAGGAGGTTTACAACCTGATTTTTCTTCATGCATTCCAATATCTTCAGTAAATGCCCGTTTCCATATGGAATCGTTTCGTACATCACCCTATCACGCAGTCCTTTACTGTCCTGCAACAGTCCGTTAACAGCAAAGGCCGACAGCAACCAATCCTTCACATTGTCTTTCTCCAACCATTCACGGTTAACAATGCGATATCTGTACCCATTACGGGCATCAGAAGATATCTGGATGTCGAAAGCACTCTCTATAGCTCGCAGACAATCAGCAAATGTTCGCTTAGGCAAGGTGGTCTTCAACGAGTTCAACTCCGTCCGCCCCCACTCATACTCAAACTCCTTATACGTCAATCCCTTGGGATTCTCGTATAGCTTTGATAATATCCAGATATGTCTGCGCAGGTAATCCTTCATACAACGTCAAAATCCGTTTTTATTCATCCTCGTCGGCAACTTCCTTGCCATTAATCAACTTCAGCATTTTCGAGACATACCCCTTGTGGGCATATAGTTGCTTAAAGCGATGCACATTATTGGGCACGATCTCTATACGTCCATCGTCTGTTTCGTGGATTACAAGGTCTAATAGTCCAATGATATGCCCAGCCTTAGCAACGGTGATGCCATACTTATCAGCCAAAGCCTTGCGTCCTATATAATAAGTAATGTCGCGAATACTCCTTGGGTTAATATCATCAAGACTAATGCCAGGATAGTTCTGACGAATAGCCGAAATCAGCCCTTCCTTCTCAGGCAATCTAGCACTCACCCCAGGCCATGCAATAGTACTAAAATCCACGTGCCCATTCTGTGCAGGCTGAGGCACTCGGCTCGACCCCATCCGAGCCAAGTCTGCCTTCATTCTGCTTACTACCTCAGGAACCAAGCGCTCATCATCCAATTTCTTAATCAGATGCTCAGGCACAGGTTTTTCGCAAATCTCTTTCAGCGTCCTACCTTCGCCATTTATCCCTCCATTGCCAGAGGGGATTGTATTATTCAAGTCCATATATCATACTTCCTCATATTCAACATCCTCAATATCCTGTCCATACCATTTCTCTACATCAGACTTGAAGAGACGTATGTTTTGATTCCTTTCCTCTAATTGAGATAGCATCTTTTTACGTTCTTCAATTTGATTCCTCAAGTCAATGAAGGTTGGGGCAAAATTCTTATAATACTCTTCATCTTGATTAAAGAGTGAATAAATGTTGGCAAAAGTGTCATTTAACGTGTCTCTTAATTCTTTTTTCCCCTTATCCAATTTCCTTTTATTATACCATTGCATTCCCCATTCTGTAGCTTCTGCTAAAACGCCAAGCAATGCAAGTCCTTTGGTAATATTTTTCCCCATTTTTATTGCACCCCAAGGCTTAAATTTGTGCCCTTGTGCAAAAATATCTCGGGCAGTTTTGACCATCTCTCCATTTACTTTAATTTTCCCTACATATTTAGCAGCCTTAAGAGCTTCAGTTTTTAGGAAATCGTCTGCATGACTAAAAGATGACTCAAAACTTGCTTTTTTTGTATTAGTTGAAGCATTGTTGGATTCTGTACATGATGATAATATTTGATTAATCATTCTTTCAAAAACATAAAAAGTGACTTTATCATCCTGTATACCAATTTTAGTATCAAGTATATTTGAGAATTCTTCAAGGGTACTCGCATTCTTAACATCCATCAGTAAAGAATCCTTGAGTGTCTGTAAACGATTGGTCATTGTTTCACAATTCTGTTCCAAATCAGATCTTAATATTCCTAATTGGTGTTCTAATTCTCCAACCTCCGATTTGATATTTACCAATGGATCCTCTAACTCCTTATAAATAATTGCAATTTGTTTAGCAAGTTGCATTATTAGGTCTTGTAGGACTGACAGATCGACCTGAATTTTCAGGTCCTCCTTATCTAAAGTGTTAGTTATTTCTGAAACATAGTCCCTTAATTGGGAAATATGCGACCGCTTGGTGTATGCATCTTGGTCTTGGAACCATTTTTCCAGTCCTCTATTGTTTGGATTAGAAGCTATACAAGCAATACGTAAGTTCTTCTTTTCTTTGTCAGTCAGCGAAATAGTGTTATCCAATCTTTCGATAAAAGTCTTTCGTTTGATTTTTGCAGCCTCTTCATAATCTTTTTCATCAGACATGTCTACCCCCGCTTCGTCCATCTTGTTGATGACAAAAATAGAAGCTCTAAGTTTGTTGAAATCTCGAAGGACCAACTTCAGTATGTTACGATGACTATCTTTTAAGGGATTTACGGCATCCGTGACATAAATGACAATATGGGCCTCTGAAATATATTTTTTAGTTATATCGGAGTATTTAATCTCTTTTCCATCTATTTCTTTGGACTTAGTTCCAAATAGTCCTGGGGTGTCAACAATCTCATATCCTTGCTTTAGACCTTTGGGCCTATAGATTTCCAACTCATCGGACGATTCATCAATATCAATTTTCATATTGTCAATCACCTGTCCAAGCAAGCCTGCTATAGCTGAGGTTTTCCCGTCGGAAAACGCACCAAGAAGAACAATTCTTATAATGTCATCTTTAGAATTGAGTATAGCATTCTCAAACTTTTCCGATATATCCGTCATATTGAGGCCCAAAGATTTACCTTTCACTATGATGGACTGAAATTCGTTCAATTTACTCTTTGACGCTTCCATATTGTTCTGTTTTCATTTTATTTTCAAAATCTAAGATTCTCTTTTTAGCTTCATTGATGGCACTATCTAATTTTGATATATTCGATAGAGCATCGTTAACTACAGCAGAAGTCTTTGTGGTTTGTTTGTTAAAATCATTTTTTATTTTGTAAACAACATTTTTCTGAATATCATCCCAAGCTCTGAAAGATGCTTCATCAATCTTTTTTCTTGCCTCTTCTTGAGCTTTGCCAACTCCTCCATCACTTGTAAACAAGGACTTAGCTGCCCCTAAAAATCCTCCAATAATACCGCCAACTAAATTACCAATACCTGGAATAAAGCTACCTAAAGTAGCACCTGCAGCTGCACTTCCAGCAACATTCATTCCGAAATTAAAGACATCTCCAAAACTAATTTCTAGATGCTCTAAAAAATCATTTATATTAATATAAATATTGGGGCTCTCATTATTTAGATGTTCAAAGTTTAGTATGCCGATGGGAAGTCCTTTAAGTTTTCGCTCACTTTCTTTTAAACGTTTATTCAATTCTTCATTCTCAGTTTTTAGTATATGAAAGATTCCTTCACGTAAACTTCCACTAGTTGTGTTTACTTGACCAGCTATTCGCTCTTTCTTTTCAGGTTCATCGTCACTTATTATAGTAAAAACAGATTCTTTCAATTTTCTAAATTCATCGTCACACTTTTCTCTCAATTGAATCTCAATACGATGTGACGCAGAATTATAATAGGTATCTACTTCTCGCCTATAATTATTGAGAAGACCACAATACTTTTCTATAGTACCTTTTTGATTATTCAGTTCTTCTTCGATGGCAAAAATGGTATGCTTTGACAAAGCTACCAGCTTATCTTTATTTGCTTCATAAATCTCATTAGTGTAATTAGAGGCTTTCTCATTAACAAGACTCACAACACTATCAAACCTACTGAACTGATATAATTCATCTCGAGAATTGAAAAATGTTAGAAGTTTATTCTGCTTTCTAATCAGATCCGCTCTTTTGGGCGAGAAATTAGCTTGAGCAGAAAGGGCAAGAAAACCTTGTGTAACAGTGTTCCCTCCATAACTATCGCCCAAAATGTCTGAGAATGATTTTTCTATTCCTACACAAACCTTTCTAACATCATCAGTAACGAGGTTCACTCTCTCTTCTGGAGTGTCATATGCGTCAGCACTACCTCTTACATTATATATAGTATAAACCTTAACCCAATTTCTTAGATATTTTTTAATTTTCTCTGCCGTAGCACTATCAGTTGTTTTGTTATGACCTTGTACATAGAATACGCAATGAGCCTTGCTTAAAGCTATCTTTATTTCGTCTTTGTAATCATCCTCATTCCCTTCAATACCAGGAACATCAATCAACACAAAAGGCTTCCCGCTAATATTCATCTCATATTCTTTATATATTTTAGTGAAGTCATGCCTTCCATCTCCTACAATAATACCATCAACGGCATATTCGATATGTCTAAACCATTTTCTGACATCAAATAGTTTTATACATTCTATAAATATCTCATATGCCCTACTATGTCCTTCTCTTGGTATTTCATAATATGCATTTTTTAATCTTTTAAAGAACGAGGCATGTATATTCTTGTGCCTTTCCGTCTCATCAAACAAAATGCGAAAAGTCTCAATGATTGTGCTTTTACCTGCATTTGTTTCTCCAAAAAATGCAATAACTAGTTTATCCCATTCTGTAGAATTAAGTGTATTATTAGCTTCCAGATGCGTACGACTAAGCTGTGCAGAAAGAGTGTCAACAAAAGACTGTTTGATTTTTTGGAATTCGTTTGTTGAACTAGGTATCTTTTGAATCTGTTTAATTGCCGCCCTAAGTTGTGCACTTATTTCATTATAATCCCTTTTCGTTTTAATTTTAGGATCGGATATCTTCTCGTTGTTTGATTCTTCATAAGAGCGCACAGCTTCCTCTATCAAAATTTTAGATCTTTGATAGTCAATACCTAATGATTTCCTATATCTGCTCAAGAAATTCCAACTGTCAGTAGGAATATCATCTCCATAAGTTCCGTAATACTCCAAATATTTCTGGATAAACTTCGTTTCTTTCTTAGTCATAGAAGTTTTTCTTTATTCTTCGCAACAATCACCTCCAAATATCTTAGCCCACCAAGGTTTCTTAGGGCAAACCCTCATTCTAAGATGATTTTTACTAAACGAATAATAACCACAATACTTACAAGTGTGAATAATGCTCATAATAATACCTTTATATTTTACTTCAATCTTATTGCATCCAAATACGCAGAGTTCAATGCTCCGGCTTTCTTCAAATCTATACCATATACTCGCATAAAAGCATCGGCTACGGCCTTACCTCCATTAGCGGTGATGGGATTGACTGCAGAAACTGTTGCCACCTCTACACTCATGCCTGGCTCAATAAGAATGCCATTTGTGAGTTTACGAGCTCTTGTAGTTACTTTGAATAGTGCCATAGGCGTTTTTTTTTAGTATCCTTTTTATAACTGAAAAGCGCAGACCTCGTGTCGATATTCTGCAACGGAGGTCCTGAGAAACCTTGAAGGTGGAATATGACAGAAGTCCGCGCTATAGTAACGCGGAAACAACTGCACCACATTCCCCACCTTCGCTATCATGTCCGCTTTCGCAGACAGGGAGTTCTCAGGTTCCCGTTTGGTGAGAATGAAGCACTTTGCTTCGCTATTCAGTATGTCAACGAAACGACACGAGGTCGTATCTGTGGGCAAAGATACAATATCTTTGTAATGAAACAACACTAAAAGCAAAAAAGTTGCATTCTTCTGTCAAAATTCCATCTATTATTTAGTCGATTCCTAACATGTCACAGATATAGTTTGCAGTAATGCGACTTGCTTTGACAAGAATCTTTAGTAATATAATCGGTAGAATGATAATTGCAGTCCATGTGTACCAGTGAAGGTCGGCCAGGCTTTTTGCATCCTGTTCGCCAAGCAATAGCGGTACTATTATCACAATTGCAGCTAAAGCAGTTCCTCCAAAGGCAAATAGTATAATCAATGTGATTATGGTAGTAAGACATCCTCTCATAACATTTACTCCTTTCTTATTTAATAATAAGGTATATCAACCAGCTAAGCACCCTGCAGGTTATCAAAAAGGCGATAGCTCCAATGACCAAGCATAGTAAGGCTGGCCAAAGTGCCATACATTCCCAACGCTCAGACAATACTTTTGTGGCAGACATAAGGGTAATACATGGCACGGGGGCAGCTGCAATACACAAAAACACCGCAATCCATTCGGCAATGCTCTTGCGCTTATTTTTATTGTTCTCTTCCATAATTCTTATTTTAATTCAACATTTTTTAATATTGGCTGCAAAATTAGTACAGAGGTATGCGAAATTCCCGCATACCTAGAAAAAATGCAAGGTTAGGTGTTATTAGCTATGGCTTCGCGATGACATGTTAAAATCAAACTCATTCTGCACGAAAAATGAGAAAAATGAGCCTGAGTTCAAGATTATTTTGTATTTTTGCAACTAGAATGTGGTGTTTGTTCATGAAGTTCAATCTTCCGGACTTACGAAGCATTTACAGTTAACGATTGTAAGACTGAAGTCAAGCAATCTAGTGTAAAACATAATAAAGATAAAATCAAGAAATGAGAATGAATCTGCCATTGAGCCATTTTTTCCCTGAAAAATGAGGCAAAATGAGCAGAATGAGTCTAAAAAGAGGTGCCAGTACTTTACACTAACTCTGTAAGTAACTGATACTCAGCATCGTCTAGCCGCCGCGCAGGCAGCAGTGGAAGAATAAAAAGTTCTCTTTAATAAAATTAAAATTAGGCCGTAACCTTGCATCAAGGTATTACGGCCTAATTTTGTTTTACTATTATTTTATGCAGAATGACATATTTTTGAGTTACAATATGTTTTATAACGAATATTGTTGGAGTTTTAAGAAAAAAGCTGTAATATTGCAAGTCATAAAAATTAAAATATGAGAAGAACTGTAATATCTTTAATATTAATGCTTGTTTTCTCCGTGGAGACATCATTGGGAAAAACAATGCGGGAGGTTTGGATAGATATGCCAGACTCCATCACGATGTATCTAACCAAAAGTATGCGTACCGAATTGGCTGATTATGTTGATATGAAAGTGTCGGCGGCTACCAAAAACGCAATAGGTGATACGGTCAGAATAGACACTCTAACAAGCGATTACATTGCCATAACACTCTCGGAGAGTTCTAAACTTGAAATGAAGTTATTGCCAAAAGACGGCAGCAACATCATTTGTATGGTGCGAACATACTACGGAACAGCAGCCGAAAGCATTATTTCTTTTTGGCAACTCGACTGGCAACAACTGCCGGATATATCTATGCCTGCATTAGAAAACATTGAACTTATAAAGAAACCAGACAGTTTATCTGTTACGGAATTTAATAAAATAAAGGCCATGATAAGTCCGAAGATGATAGAAATGCGATTATCTCCTGATGATAATTCACTACTTCTTTCATACTCCCTGCCTGATGTAAATAAAGAAGACAGCGAGCTTATAAAGTCCATTTTGGTACAAAAAAAGATTAATTGGAACGGGGAAATATTTAATTAATGTTATATCAACAAGACATTTTAGATAAAAGCCATTGCTTTTACAAAGTAAAATTGTAATTTTGTAATGTGTTTTTCATGGTATTAGATTATTAAGGTTAATAAAGATTGGTTGTCGTGAGACAATCAATTTTTTTTGTATTAATACCAAACAACATTTTTATTACATTTGAATAATATCTATTCTAAATCAACAACTGTTATTCCGGCACCACCAAACTGAACGTGTTCATCACGACAACTTGCAACATTCGGAACTGTATTCAGATACTGTCTAATTAGTTGACGCAATATGCCATTGCCTTTGCCGTGCAATATTCTGACACGTCCCGCACCAACAAGTATTGCATCGTCGATATAATATTGCACTTGATTAAGAGCCTCATCACCACGCATTCCACGCACATCGAGGTCATGATGGAAGTTCTTCTGACGGTCGTCGATAGCCTCACGTGTCATGCGGCTTGCCGTAACGACCGCAAAACTATCATTCTTCTTGTCTTTCTGTTCCGCCTGCTTGACTTTTTCCAAGCGGTCGAGCTTCATCTTCGTGCGCATATCGCCGAATATGACGGTGGCAATCTTGCCCTCAATCCCCACGAGAGTACCCACAGAGGTAAGTCCTTTGATGCGGACAGAAGAGCCGACTGCAATATTTGGGGCCGCTCCTGTACTTGCCTGCGGAGCTTTATTGTTGTCCCCTGCCCCACCTTCTGGATTTGCATTAGCCACTTTCTCCGTCGCTTTCTTTTTCTTCCGTTCCTCCTTACGCTCTTTCCTGCGCTGAATCTGCGCTATCTTGCGGGCAATTTTCTCATCTTCCGCCTTCGTGTCGATGGTGCTTACCTCCTGTTTGAAAGCATCCAATTCCTCACGGATGCGCTTGGTTTCCTCCTTCTCAGCCTGACTCTCGCGTATCTCACGTATCGTATTTTCAATCTTCTTATTGCTCTCACGCAAGAGTTCCTCGGCCTGTTCTTTGGCACGCCGCAACACATCCTTGCGACTTTTGTCTATATCAGCAAGGTCGCTCTCATACTTGGCTATGATTCGCTCCATATCTTTCTCACGCTGATGTATCGTCTGGCGCTTGCCCTCCCAATAACGCTTATCACGCACGATGTCCTGCAAATACTTGTCGCTCTGTATATAATCCGAACCGACAATATCACTCGCGTCACGTATTACCTCCTCGGGGATACCTGTCTTGCGCGCTATCTCAATGGCAAACGAGCTGCCCGGCCGTCCGATGGCAAGCTGGAAGAGTGCCCGCATCTCCTTTCTGTCATAGAGCATCGCGGCATTCACCACGTAATCGTGGCTCTCGGCAAAGTGTTTCAGATTCTGATAGTGCGTCGTTATCACTCCCCATGCTTTCTTGTTACAGAACTGTTTCAGCACGGCCTCGGCAATCGCACCACCTATCTGCGGCTCTGTTCCCGTGCCAAACTCGTCAATGAGCAACAGGGTCTCGTCGTTTGAGAACTTCATCATATTCTTCATGTTCATCAGATGTGAAGAATACGTACTCAAATCGTTCTCAATGCTCTGCTCGTCACCGATATCTATCATGATATTCTTGAACACTCCCACTGTTGAACGGTCGCCCACCGGCACCGGCAATCCGCACTGGAGCATATATTGGAGCAATCCCACGGTCTTGAGGCAGACTGATTTTCCACCAGCATTCGGTCCTGAAATAATGAGTATCCGCTTGTCCTTTGTAAGCGTAATGTCTAACGGCACGACCTTCTTTCCTTGTTTTTCCAGCGGAATACGAAGCAACGGATGAACAGCCTGAATCCAGTCTATATGCGGATAAGCCTCCACATTCGGCTCGAAACCGTTCTCCATCTTGGCGAATTCAGCCTTTGCGCGTATGAAATCTATATGAGCCAGCAGCTTATACGAGGCTATAATATCCTTCACATGTGGACGCACCGTGGCGGCAAACTCTTTCAGAATACGTATAATCTCTTTTCTTTCCTCATTCTCAAGTTCCCGAATGCGGTTATTCGCCTCTACCACTTCCGTCGGTTCTACGAAGACCGTCTTTCCCGTAGCCGACTCGTCATGCACAATTCCCTTTATCTTCCGTTTCAATCCAGGTGCAATAGGAATTACAAGCCTACCATCGCGTATAGTCGGAGTAACGTCTTTCTCAACGAGTCCATCGCTCTGCGCTGTCCTTAATATATTATATAATGTACGCGAGACAGCACCTTCCGACTTCGCCAGTTCCCGCCGTATATGCGAGAGTTCCTGCGAAGCCGAGTCCTTTATCTTTCCGTATCGGTCAACTATCCCGTCTATTCTGACAACTAATTGAGGAAAGGTCTTGATACCTAAAGTCAGCCGATACAATGAAGGATAGTCTGCCCTACCCTCCTGCTCAACAGAATCAACCTCATCATAACTGATTTCCGTATCGGACTTTGGTGCAAGAAAGCCGACTATCTTATGTATAGTGTCCAATGAACGCTTCAAATCGAACAGTTCGCTTTCTTCCATATAAGTGCCCTCAAGACGTATTCGCGCCACGCTCTCACGCACATCAAAGAAGTACTGCAACGGGAAATCATCAGTCTCTTCCTGCAAACGCCGGAACTCGCGCACCTGACTAAGCCATTCATTAATCACGGCCGCATCGCTTGAGAACGTCATATTCCCAACCATCTCCTTGCCAAGAGCCGACAGACAAAATCCGCTGACAATATTGCGAACTTCATCAAAACCTATTTTCTGTTCAAAACTATCAGGATAAATCATAATAACCAAACGGGATATTCTTCGATTCTTTTAGTTTTAATAAGACCCTACTTGTGAGGACTACTTATAAAGATAAAAAGAGAACTCGCTGAAATCAGCGAGTTCTTTCCAAACTTGAGCGGAGAGAGAGGGATTTTATACCACTCTACCAACTTCCGTAACTCGTTGATATTCAAGTGCCGTCTTTAGGCATTTTCGCTTATTTTGTACGAAAAATGGCGCAGAACTGGCGCAAGACAAAACGTCTTAAAACACTGTGTATGAATGACTTTTGTTACACATTTTAACTATTTTAAGAAATTTATCGACTCTATTTTCCACTCCACCCCTCAAATCTTTGAGGAGATTATGGCATTACGACACTCGCTTCTTACTTTTAAACAAGTCTGTTGCCATTGTTTTCAGTTTATCATCTCATTGCCTTTGTATTATGTTTATGAATAGCCCTTATGAAAGGGGGATAATACTACACCATGACCACTATCTTACCATAATTATTCAAATGCCTATAAGTCAAATATGACTCTGAAAGTTGTATCTTCATGTAGCAATATTGATTTTCAAGATGTTACATAACTTTTATAGGCATTGAAATATGTAGCCTACTTGTAGCGTCTTGTAGCACGATGTAGCGTTATATCCTATTATTGGTACAAAGTTAGTATAAAACAATTAGAATAAAGATAAATTCCTCGTGTTTAACACTAACTTTGCATCAAAATACTGATGTTAGAGGCTACAAACAAAGTCCTTTACCTTTGCTTGGTATTCTTCCTTGGTCATACCTCCAGTCTCTATCATTGAGTCAAGTACATCGCCAAGCTCATCAAAAGCAATATCATGATGATATTCTTTTGTTGTTCCATCCTTTTCTCCATAGATACGGTAGTAATCAGAGCCTTCATCCAAAGCAATATATATCTTACCTTGAAATTGGAAGCCATTCACTTGCATGACGAGAGTCGCCATAGTGAAGTCTTCGCCATTGGTATTCTTGATAATTTGGGTAGCATACATCTTTGAGATGCCTCAACTATTGATTTTGAGATGCCTCAACTATTGATAATGTCTATCGGGGTTGTATGAAGGAAAAACTGCTTTGTAAGAGTTAAAAATGTGACCATTGACTCATTTCCTTGCCTCGAAATTTGCGTGTACAAAGGAATAAGGCTAACTTTGTGGTCGTTAATAATGTGTATTTACACAAAATAATCGAATAAAAATGTGGTAATCCATAGAGTTCTTGGTTTGAAATAAAAGAACAGAATGAAATCACTGCAAAAATAGTCGTATGATGCGACTATTTTTGCAGTAGTTCTTATATCATCGTAAATGCCACATAAACATTGCTTATTCCTCATGTCGTGCCTTGTTAGTAAAAACAATCTGCAGAAGGGAATGGACTTCTCTGATTAATAATAAAATATCCCCAGTACTTTTCCACTGAGCCCAAAAATAACAACCCTAAATAATTACTTGACTAATTCAAAATTTCATGTACCTTTGCAAGAAAGGACATTATCGGAATAAACGAGCCCGTCATTAGACGTCCCAACGTTGGTATCCGACAATGTCTTTTCTTCGTTCACAGCTTGATTATAGTAACACATTTCGTCATTATGATGTCGGATAACCACGGCTCTATAAGGTCTCTGATTTGGAGTAAATTTTGACAGAGCATTATAGACATTTCTGATTCAAATATACAAGAATTAAAGAAAAGAATAAGCTCCCTATTTAAGTGTTACACAATTTTGCCCACTTGCTAACTATCTTTGCAGCAAAAATGTAGAAAGATGGTAAATACGAAATTAATGAAAAGAATATTATGCAGTCCCTATGAGGATATTGCTGATTTAGATGAAGCTTTGGCGAAATACAAGAGCCATGCTTCGAATGTTATGGATGAAAAAGACGATTTGTCATGTTCGTATTTTGCGAAAAGTAATCAAACCAATCGCCTTGGGCATTCGATAAGGCAGCATTGCATGAAGCCTGAATGTAGTATGGCCGATAAAGAGAAGGTGTACAAGAATATGGAGGAACTTATTCAACTTGGTTTTGACAGAGCATCATATATATTATTAGATATAGCTATCCAAGAGAGCCTTCCCAATGCAGTCTGCGGAAAGTTCAAAGGAAATAGTTTTCAAGAGATGATGAATTATGGGTGGTTCAAGAATCTTATAGATACGGATTATTCTGGCGATATTCCCCCTGCCCCTAACACACCTAACTACAAGCAGGAATCATATAATTTTGAAAAACAACTGCATGCCAGTACCACACTCTGTCACTACCTTAGCACATACCATAGCCCTTTGCTTGATGAAATTTCACACTATCGTATTTTCTTCAAAAAAGATTTACGCATAGCAGCTCTCCGTGCTTCTCAATATATGAGGAGTGGAAAGCATAAAGAGGCATTTAAAATTCTATCCTTATTTCATATAGATATGACGCAAACAACTGTAAGTTATGATGAGCGAGAAGCAGCCAAGATGCTCGCAGAGTTATATGAGTATGGGATGGGCACAGCTCCTAATCTGGCACAGGCACTTAGTTGGTATAACTATTGTTACGATCGGTTTTCTATGGAGGCAGGCTATAAGGCTGGAAGAGTCTGTGAGAAGATCGGAGACTATGACAAGGCCATGGAGTGGTATCGTAAGGTACTTGATTGGAAAGTGCTTAGACCTACTTCATGGGAAAGAAACTATAGAGAGGAAGTCTACTCTTTGCTTCCCTATCGCTTGGAAAATTCCTTTCGCAACTTGAAAAAAAGCATGAATCCCGAAGGGCACGACAGAATATCTATTACTGTAAAATGTAGTGGACAGTTTTCGTTACGATTAAAAGTGCTGATGAATGCTTCCGTTACTATCACATGGGATAACGTGGAAAATGCTAACAGTGAAGTCATCAAATGGAAAGTGAATGGTTGGAACCGACTGGAGCATCAATACAGTAAGCCCGGCAAACATGTTATAGAGATATGTTCAGACGAAAAGAATGTTATCACGGGAATTGAGATAGAGATTGCTTTCTCCGTTACAAAAATGAACCTCGAAGCATGTAGAGGATTAGAATATCTACACTGTACGAACCAAAGGGCAAGCATTAATCTCAAAGGGCTTTGCGGTCTGAGATACTTGAATATCAGGAATACGAAAACGAAAAGATTGAATATTCGTGGTATGCACCAACTTGTAGCATTGGATATATCCGAGATTCCTTCCTTGCGATTGATTGCGGAAAAATATCTCCCGTTGCGCTATTTTGCCATGGACGGCCAGTCTGACTTACCAAAGAAAACGCAGCTTGAAGAAAACATCAAGTTGAATATGGGTAAAATTGTTCCAACTATTGATATAAAGAGAATGGAAACCGTTCATCCTACTGTGTCCTATTATCTGCGAAGCAGCAAGTGGGCGGCGATCAGGAATGTCATTTTAAAAGAAATAAAAAATGGTGTTTTCGATAAGGAATATTTTAGAAAGCTTTATAAGATGTATAAAATCTTATGTGCAAAGACTCCTAAACATTGTCCGTACCCTAATGGCTATCTTGAATCTTCGGAAAATTACCTCTATATTTGCCGTTGGAAGCGTGAGAAGGACGGAAGACTTATCGAATATGAAGATGGTGAAGAAGATGCTTATTTTTGGAATTATTCGTGGAGTATAACGCTGGGTACCCCGTTGAAAGATGCAGCCAACCGTCTGCCATTCATGATGTATCCCCCTCGTACCAATGCCTATTTTGCAGCGATGAGCTTGCTAGCGATGACAGCGAATAAAGACGAAATGGAGAATTATGGATTGAGTGATGACCCTTTAAGCATTTACTGAGGAAATAGTCAAGCAAAATAACGGTTGGTAACAAATAATTACCTACATTTGTAGTGTTAAACTTAAAATAACAGATTATGGTACTAAATGAACAATTGAGCAACATGTATCAACCATACTTTAATGAGTTGATTGCACATTTGAAGAGTGACGGACTTGTAGACAAGGTGCAGCCTCCATTCCTATTAGGACTTAATCGAGAAAAAGAAGGTAAAGTATCAATAGGAGATGAAACATGGTACACACAAGCTGATCTAAAAGTTATGATTTTCGGAAAGGAAGTACACGAATGGGGATGGCCAAAACTTGAAAACGGAACACGACTCGGTTCGGATGATTTGGTAGAAGCTTACGAGGTATTCTATTCTGAAAACTATCGTGATACATTTTTCCTAACTGATGGTAATAGCAAACTATCGAAAAGTCCATTCTTCCGCACAGGATTCAATGGTTTGATGGATGGGATAAATGAACGTTTAAAGAAAGTATATCCAGGAAAGAGAGCCGCTTTCCTGTGGAATGAAATATCAAAACTGTCAACAATGGAGGGAAGAAGCCGTAAGGTGGATGATCCGATGATTCATCAATGCGAGTTAGACTATTTCCATGTCATTCCACAGGAGATAGAATTGCTCAAGCCTGATGTTGTTATTTTCCTTACAGGGTTTGGCGAGCCGTATGATAGGTATATTAACGAGAACTTTCATATCCAATCCACTTCATCTGTGGGTAATATCCCAATGGATGACGTGGTTAAACTGGAATTAGAAGAAGTTCCATTAGCGTATAAGACCCACCACCCCGGCACAACCACCGTTGCGGGGTATGGTCTTAATGATGCGGAAAGATGGAATCATTACAATGCCATTCTTGACGATATTGATGCAAACTTCGATAAGATACAAGGACTACAATAATTTTTTTTCATGGCAGCAAATCTGATAGCAAGATATATTTGGGAAGTCAATGCTCTCGCAAAGGCGAGGCATGGACTTTCTTTGGAAGAACTCAACGAGCAGTGGCGGGACAGTTATCTCTATGATGACAAAGACATTGTCCGCAAGACATGGTGGGAACACCGAAACCAAATCGGCGTGCAGTTTGGCATTGATATAGAGTTTGACAAGCAGAACAAACGATATTTCATTAAGTCGCGAAATGAAATAAACCGCCCTGCAATACAGGAGTGGCTGCTCGATAGTTTTGCTGTTGGTAATATGCTCTTGCAAGGCAAGGACCTGCGCGGTCGTATTCTCTGTGAGCATATTCCCTCTGGATATGAATATCTGACGGAGATTATCCAAGCCATGCGCGAAGGAAAATGCCTCACCATTACCTATCAGAGCTTTTGGAAAGAGGAAGCGCAGGTTATTAGCCTTGAACCTTATTTCATTAAAGTATTCAAGCAACGCTGGTATCTTACAGCCCGATCGTCTGCCCATGAGGAACTACGAACATATGCTCTCGACCGCATACAGGAATTACATATTTCTAACCAAAAGTTCAAAATGCCCAAGGAATTTGATGCCGAGGAAATGTATGAGGCAGCATATGGTATTGTGATAGGAAAAGAGGAAAAGGTGGAACGCATAGAAATTAATGTCTACAACAATCAGGCAAAATATTTCCGTTCGCTTCCTTTGCATTCTTCACAAAGAGAGATTGAGACTTCAGACTGTTGCTCTGTTTTTGAGTATTTTCTTAAACCAACTTACGACTTTATTCAGGAGCTGTTGTCGCATGGACCCGATGTAGAAGTTATCCACCCCAATAGCCTCCGCCAACTTATGAAGCAACGCATAGAAGAAATGGCTGAACTTTACAAATAAAAATATGGAAAAATCACCCGAATACTTTGGCTTTACTCCTATAGAGAATTTCTTTGCCTATCATTGTTTTGGTGACAAGGCCACCGAAATTTTAAGTAGCATTGACCAGCCTTATAAAGACATAACCCATTGGAGCATGGATGACCTGCGCTTTATGCGCTCTATGCGCTCTGAACATTGCACTGCAATTTTCGTCTTTACCGATGATGCGGAAGTATATGCCTCTGAGATTGATGTCTTTATCAAGCAATATGAAGATGTGGTTACAAACTTCTTTATTCTTGACTTGCATGCCAGCAGTCAGTATAAGATTTTTAAAGAAAAATGGGAGTTTTATAATATTCTTGCCACACGTTATTGTACCTTACAAGATAACATATTGCATTTTCTGCTGTTCTTCAAGCATTTCATAGAGACAATGGGTCTCATCAGCATGGACTACCCCCACGATTTTAGAAGCTTCATGCGTACTGCAACATTTATTGCAGCCGGAAAAGCGGGGGCGATGAAGAAAGCTGTTGATGCCATACCTCATAAGAATATACGTGCCTTGATGCTTGGTCTGGAGTTGCAGGACTACGAAGCGGACAATGCAAATGTAAAAGAAGATATAGACGCAGTAGCTTCCTTCTTTGACCAACTTCCAGACTCTGTGGCAGCTTATTGGCAGATAAGCCGGAACATCGGTAATCCTCATGTGGAGTATATTGCGGGGTTCGATACAGAGCCTGTATGTGGTACCACTCATTCTTAAGACCGTAGAAATGACAATCCTCCAAATCTCTGATACTCACAATCGACATCAGCTGCTGACAGATTTGCCCGCAGCTGATGTCTTAGTGCATTGCGGAGACTTTACGGATATGGGTACGGAGCAGGAAGTGCTGGCTTTCTTAAACTGGTTTATCGAATCTCCTTATCCCTATAAACTTTTTGTCACAGGCAACCACGACCTTTGCTTATGGGATGCCGAAAATATCGAAGATTTGCCCCAAAACATTTATTTTCTGCAAGACAGAGGTTGTGAGATTGGCAATGTAAAATTCTTCGGCTTAGGTTATAACCATCAAGAAAGTCTTATCCCCACAGATGTAGATATACTTATTACGCATGAACCTCCCATGATGATATTGGATAAATCGAGTGGCAGGCACTGGGGTAACTTACCTTTGCGAAACCGAGTGATGGAGATAAGGCCACAATACCATCTCTTCGGACATGCCCATGAGTCGTATGGTATAGTACAATCGGGAACGACCATTTTTTCTAATGGCTCTGTTATGGATAATCTGTATCAGCTATGCCGTGCGCCACGACTGATTGAGTTATAATCTGCTGTGCCAAATGGCAAAGTTTATCCCAATGTAATTTCTATTTGCGGTTCAAAATCACGGCAATAGATAAAATCGGTCAGTGCAAAATTGGTGTATTCAAACAAATGATTAAACTGATGAATGAGGTGCAGGTCTTTGGTAAGTTCCTGGTCAAGTCCTTCATTCCAGTTGGGTGGCGGGCAATCCATGCCAATGTAAGCGTCAAAAGTCTCGGCTTCCATCCCCTCTGCCAATCTTAAAGGCATAAACGATACTCCATCTTCATAGAATTTATTCCACCCTGCATCTTGCAGCGCACCATAAAGTGCCTCACTGTTTTTCCTATGAACAGGGTGTAGGGCTGGATATTGACTCGGAAGGAAGCAACGCGCAACAAGCTCCTTGCTGCTTCCAAATAAACTATCGTTTTTTATCTTGGCCCACATCAGATGTGCGTGGTCATACATTTTTTGCAGAGCCAACCTTAGGGCTTCGTTGAAAGCGATAATATCCGCAAGGAGAACATCTTGATGCTCCAGCACGATGCCGTCGATAAAATTCTTTCTCGCCTTGAGCAAGAAAGAATACCTATCATAATGATCTGCATCTTCATAATATTGCAGTATCCGTTGTTCCAACTTCACAAGATGTTTCTTGTCGTGGTAGGAGAGAAACTCCAGTAAGTTTTTTCTGTTCTCTTCCATGTAAATTCCTTTTCTATATCCAAAGATGATTAAAATAGTCAATAAAAAGTTGCATGCCTTTCCTGACACGCTGGCGGACTTCTATCACATGAGCATCCGTGGTGTCAGCATCACTATCCATTTCTCTGGAGGAAAAATGATCAAAAGCGAATATCATATCGCGAATAATCTGTAACCAGCGTTTATAGGCTTCATCCGAGTCACCATTGTACAAAACGGCTGGACATCCCCCATGTGGTCCCTTTGTTGCTTTGAGAAAAGCATGGAGATGACGGGCGATGATACTTGCCAAGCGGTCATTGAGGTTCCAAACATCTGCATAAGTAACACCTGCATACCCCTCATTCCACTTGGCAGGCTTTTCAGCCTGCTTACGCCATTTTGCTTGCTGGTTCATCATCATTCGGGCGGTGGCTTTCTTTTTTTTCATTGTATTTTTTATCTATTAAACATTAGTAGCGTAACCTCGGTTTCATGCACATCGCCTTCAGCCTGTCCATAGATAACACGACATAACAACAATTCTTCTACATGCTTTATGAAGTTATCTATTTCCAAGGAGCTTACAACTTGTCCTTTCTTAAAAACAACAAAGGCAATGGCTTCCTTGAATTTGCCCACAGGTGGCAATACGCAATAATCAGCCATAGAGGTATAGATATAATCCAAAGCATGCTCTATAATAGGTGAACGAAACCTAATCATTTCTCCATTTTCGACATGAAGCAGGTAATCGCAACTTCCTTTTGTGAATGAGCTGCCCGCCATAGTGAATTTATCGATGAAAGCTTGCCGATTTCCCATCTTTTTAAGAAACTCCTTACGCTTTGCTTGCCTATATTTCCGTTTCCGCTTGCTACGGTTCATCTTGTCACTATGTCGCTTGTTAAATTGCTTACTATAGGGAATCCCACGCAGAACAGCTACACAACGTCTTGCTCTGCTTTCCCTGGATTTTGGAAGATATGCTGCTGGTGTTTGCCGCTTATAAATACTGTTTTTAAGACGTTCCAAAGTCATTTCGTATTGGTTGGAGGGTTTGCGTGGATTTAAGGCACGATAGATACTACTGTCTTCATTATATCCAGACCATTTATCATACGTTAATTGCCAAAGACATAAGGCGGCAAGAGCAGCAAGTGAAATAGTCTTATCTTTTGGCAAGACGAGTTCTAAGGATAAATTATATTCCCAACTACCCTCCAAATCGATGGAAAGATTGATGTTTCCCTTGTCTGAATCATCATAGCAAATAACCTCCACTTCCTTGTGTACCGCAACTCTTTTTTGCTGCATCTTGTAAATGTAGCTGTCTAATTGTCCACTTGGTTTTAGAAGTCTCAATCTGTCGTATGCTTCCCTGAACAAGTATAGATGCTCGACAAGGTCTTTGCCAAAGACATAGTAAGTTTTCACATAAGACTTTAATTGTGGACAAAGTTCCTCAAATGAAACCTGCTTGAATAATTCTTTTATTGTCATTTTTTTATTTTTCAGCAAAGTTAGTCTTCGATTGGGCGAGAAAACGTTACGCTAATATATAAATTACAAATTTTATTGCATTTGTATATCTTACCATTATAAAAAATAGGCCTCTATTTAATTTTATCTATGTAGTATGTAGACACTTGGTAGTAATAGTTATTCTATCTTCCAACTATGGTATAAATCTTTCCCTTTCACCGTAATCAGAGCGTTGCAAATATAAAGCATTGGCAATCAGGCACAAAAAAAAGGGAATCGCAAGATTCCCTTTTCGTTTTAAAAGCGGAGAGAGAGGGATTTTATACCACTCTACCATCTTCTGTAACTCGTTGATATTCAAGTGCCGTCTTTAGGCATTTTCGCTTATTTTGCACGAAAAATGGCGCAGAACTGGCGCAAGACAAAACGTCTTAAAACACTGTGTATGAATGACTTTTGTTACACATTTTAACTATTTTAAGAAATTTATCGACTCTATTTTCCACTCCACCCCTCAAATCTTTGAGGAGATTATGGCATTACGACACTCGCTTCTTACTTTTAAACAAGTCTGTTGCCATTGTTTTCAGTTTATCATCTCATTGCCTTTGTATTATGTTTATGAATAGCCCTTATGAAAGGGGGATAATACTACACCATGACCACTATCTTACCATAATTATTCAAATGCCTATAAGTCAAATATGACTCTGAAAGTTGTATCTTCATGTAGCAATATTGAATTTCAAGATGTTACATAACTTTTATAGGCATTGAAATATATTGTCTACTTGTCATTTATATTTAGCATAAAGCATCACAGGCCTATGCTTAGAAGCTCCACGATATATCTCCATCACTTTCGTCACACAATCTCTCGATACCGTGAAGCAGCCACGGCTCTCGGAGCCTATCGGGATATACTCCCTATCGCCAGAGAATCTTGTGACTTTTCTTGCTGAATGAATCAAGATACCACGAGTCTCAGCAAGATAATTGGTCTTGTCAAGACCACGAAGACGGATGCTCTTCTTAAATTTACTACCCTTTCCTACCATCACATACCGTCCAAGGCTGGAGCATCCGCTGCCGACCTCATTGCTGAACTTCGGAGTGGCATCCGTGTTCCCCTTGCCACTGCCGTGCATACAATAGCTGCTCAACACACGCTTTCCATGCTGCAGGTCGTAGATGAAGAACCGCTTCTTGCCCGAGGGAATGGAGAAATCCACCAGGATATAATAATCTGTACTATACCCTCGTCGCTCGCAATAGTCTCGTACTTGCGAGAGATTCTCGCAATCCACATTGCCATACCATTCCTTGACATCGACGTAATTCTTATACAATGGCTTAGTGTACCTGTTATAAATGGGAGGCACAAAAGGGATGCTAACAATCAGCAGCGATATGACAACCAGCAATATGATATATATCCTTTTCATCGTTCTCTTGTATGTTTGGTTTATGAAATGTCCTCCTTCAATTTAATTTGTCTCTTTGTTATTGCGAATAATATCCTACTGAAAAACGCGCTGGTCAAGATAGGCGCACAATAGACGATGAAGTTCGTTGCACAATACCCTATGCCTGTAAACCCTGATAAGTATTGAGTGTCTTTTACCAAAATCGATGCACATTCCTCTGAAGGTATGCCAATAAATCGTCCCCATACTAAAGCTGTTGCCAAGGCATTCATTATCAGCCATGCAAGACAAATGTAGAAGAGGTGTCTGTATTTGGTCGTTTTATATAATGGAGACCGATCTTTAAGTGCGTCGATTCCCCTCCATGACCGTATAAAAGCAGGCAGAGCGAAGATTACGGGGAACAGCCATGCCAAGTAAACGAATATCACTATAAATGCAGCATTGTACGAAATACCAAGCATAACCGCTAAGTCGGCATTAACGGCACATGCCAAGACATACAGATAGTACATATATGACGTTGGAATAGTGAGTATCATATTCGTTTGAACACCGAGACGTATTACATATACGACAATGAAGACCAATCCTACACACATCACCAGCGTCTTCTTCTTCAACCATGGATACACGGTTAGACCAATACTTGTGATAGACAGCATAACACTACTGCCCCACATAGTGTCTTCTGCATGGAATGGGCTAAGGAATATATATCCTTCGTTTTCTACCACCATGTGGAAAGCCGGCATTTCCACACCATCTAATCCAGCATTAAGAATCCCATAAAGAAGGATAGCCGCAAGACAAATGGCTATCGGAGCCAACACGTAGTTGCGTCGCCATACCAAGATGATGCTTGCAGCAACGGAAAATGCGCAACATATAGCCATTTGGATCGGGAATGACCAATAAAACAATAATGCAAGTAGAAGCAAGATGATTCCCCAAACGATTATCCATCCAAAAGGCAAGATAAGGAGGTAAATACTCCAACCGACAGAAGATATCCAGTCTTGCACCTTCCTAATGGCATCATTGTCATCAACTTTAGCATAATAGTCGGTATTCTTTTCAAGATATTCTCTTACCATTCTGCGTTTTACCAGTTCTTTCTTAAACCTGCTGCCCTTTACTTTTTCCAGTTCGGGCGCAACAGCCTCAATAGCCTCTTCCATTTGTTTTTTACGCCGTTCTTCACTTTTGCCGAGCATCTTATGTAGTTTCACATACAATGCTGCAATACAAATGCCACCGATACCTGCAGCCAAAATCAGCCATTTCCAATGAATGTATTGGAAACCGTTGAAGCAACACCACCATATAATTACCGCAAAGCAAACGCATGGCAAGGCTATTCTAATAAATTTCTGCATATTGTTTTTGTTTTCTAGTATACATTCAGATTAATCGTCAATCCAATCACCGCCATTATTTCTAATGTAATCCATTTCGGATTTCAGACAATCTATATATGCATCTTCTGCACTGCTTTCACTTCCTAAGTTTTGAAAATCTTTCCACTCATCATTTATAATTTCTTTTCTGTATTTCAAACCTTCTGCTGTAAGAAAATATGCACATAAGGCCTCTGTCTTTTTACCAAAATATCCGATTTCTTTTATCACCTCATCACATAAATTGTAATAGATTTCAGAAGTTATATACGGAGGTATAAATTTTATACATATTCGAGATCTGTAATCAATTTTGGAATGCTTCTTAAGAATATTGAAGATATACTTAAACAAATTTATGGTAGATAATTCGGCAGTATATTTTTTATTGTCGGAAGAAATCTTAAGAACAAGAATATTGGGGTCTTTAGTCTGCATATTTTCAGAGAATGAATTATAGTGACTATATTTGAACATATCAGAAACATCACATGTTCCAGTATATTCACCTTGAAAAATAATGGGACGAGAAATTTTACTAACAAATGAATATACAGCCCTCTTTTTTACTGAGTCTATAGTTTCATTTCTTTGACGACAAACACTTATATGGACAGAAAGCTCTCCTAATAAGGCTTCTGTCTTACCGTTATAAGGCAGTAACGAATAAATTTCGGTAATATGATATACTCTTACCAAATTATTCAGTTTCTCCTCCTGTATAAAAGAAGGGTCAAATACAATAAAATTCATATTATTAAGCTTAATTTATAAAGATTGCATTTCCTCTTTAAATTTGCAAAATGTCACATTCCATTCCTGTGTGCAGTCATCAATGTCTTCTACAGCTTTGATTAAATACTTTTTTATTGCATTTACAAAAAGACGATCTAAGTAGCTAGTGGGACATTCTTTAATATGAAACTCCCAGTTATTTATAATACGTTCTTCATCGCGATTTAAGAGTTCATGTGAATGGAACGGAAGATGAGCTTTTATATATTCTATGCAAAAATTAATATCTTCTACATCATAACTGTAATTCAGTATTGGCAAGATTATTGTACTTATACGTTCATTTAACTCTTTCGGATAATACCGATTAGGGCAGTTCTCAAACTTACCATATAACAAATATCCATCTTCACAATTGAATGTATATACATCTCCATTTACCAATACTGCCAAAAAGCTCATATTTCCATAAACTTCAAGATGATCCAGTGCCGACACCTTAAATAATGGTAAGTCTTTTACATAGGAATAAACAAAATCTTTATTTCTGTATTTAATGGAAGTGACTACATTAAGAAAGTCAAAGTCAGAATCATATATCCTGTTAGGAATTGAACGGATAAAGCGTTCAATTTTTTTAGATATAATATGATACAGATTTTTCTTTGTTTGTACTTCTATACAACTGAAATCTACGTCTATATAGCTATTACGCAAAATGTCATATTGTCTTTTTGCAAAAGCTTCAAATTCATACTTGTTCATATTTCTTATAAAACAAGGTTAATACTTTATGTGTTAAAAAACTAAAGCCCACATGGCGACACTCAAAAGAGTAGCCTCATGTAGGCTTTGCCTGCTTACTGCTTTGTTACGGTGGCCTTGCGCATGTTTATGTTGAACGTACCAAGTGAGGTCTTCACCTTGTACACACCGTTCTTGGCGGCAACGAGCTTGGCAGTCATACCCATGAAAGAGAAGCTTCCGTCTTCATTCTTGTTGATGTTGTAACGGCCGAGAGGGGTGTTCACCACGATATGGCTCTTGGTCACTTTCACCACCCCATAAGTAGTGCCCGAAGGAGCATTCTTCACCTTCTGAACCACTTCCTTGGCAGCAGTCTGTACATTGTCGTTACTACCCTTTGCAAAACTTGCTGTGCTGGTTGCTACAACCATCAGCAGCGCAATCATTAACTTCTTCATTGTCTTCTATTGTTTTTTAATGGTTTTGTCTTATTGACAATGCAAAGGTAGTGTGGCTTTTCTGAACCGAGAAACTTTCCGAGGTGGCTTGTACAAGATGCCGGGGTTATTGTATATCTTGGCAATTATCGCTTTCTAAGCACCAGCCAAGGAGCTACACCATGGTGCTTGTCGGTGCGATACTTTGCGGCTTTCTCCGTGAAGTATGTGGTTGCGTCGGGAGCACGGTAGAAACCGCTCTCGTTGCCACCGGTAAGGTATATGGCATCCACATAGCCATATTCGCGCAAGGCATCGGCGAAGTCCCAAAGGGTTTCGGGGTGGCGGGTCGCGATGATGCAAAGGCGGTCGTCAGCGGTACGTGCAAGGGCTTTGCGTTCCACCTTGCCATGCAAGTAGAAACACTGGGGCAGTTCGCCGTTGGACACGAGTACAAACTGGCGGAAGTAAGAGCCGTCACGCGCTACCATGTGCTCACACATATCGTCAAAACGAGATATGCCGATGACCATATTGCCCTTGGCTATGGCGCAATAGCCAAGACGCGACACATCGCTCCGTTTCTGTTCGCCGTCGACAACCAACGAGCCGATATACTTGCCCATGGCGGTATAGTCGGCAGTACGGGTGTACATCAGCACACTATGGTCGGCGGTATCGGGTTCCTGAAGCGACAACTCAGCCTGCACGTTATGCAGTTCATAGATGTCAAGTGCCACGCCGAGCACAGAGTCGGTCTTAAGCACTACTGCCGACGACTCGTTTTGCGCCTTCATATCGTCTAACTTCTTTATATTTTCTTTCGGCGATACGGAAATGCTCACACCTATATTATAATAGTAGTTGTAGAGGCGTATGACTTTGTAGCAGCCAAATACTAGCATCACGGTTGCCACAAACCACATGATAGCCAAATTCCACTTCGGCAACCCACATCGTTTTTTGATGGAATCCGACGAAGAATTGGGCTTCATTTCGCCACTACTCTCTATAATAATCGTGGGTTCGTCGAGAAGCTCTTGCGAAGAAGTGCTGTTATCATCATTCTCTATCGCGAAAATAGGCTTCTCCTGTATGTCGTTACCTTCTGTATATTTCATAATCATTTACTTTTCCTGTTCCAAAATTGTCTTTAACTCCTTGAGTGCTTCCTTCGAAGCTTTTAACCTAAACCCTTGATTCATACGATGATCCATTAGCTTCAAATCTTGGTTGGTAATGTTGATGGCGTAAACATAATTTGTGTTTACTATCAGACTCTTGCCAACACGCGTAAAGAAATTCTGCTTCAGTTTGTTAAAGGCTTCCACAAAGTAGTGCAACTGGAACGTCATCGTCACCGACTCTCCGTTGAAGAGATGCACGTCACAGTAGTTGCCAGAAGCTTCTATATAGGCAATGTCGTCCGTTGGCACCCTAAACAGTCCAACGGATGTGATAATTTTAAGTCTTTCCATTTAATCCTTACAAATTGTACATGGTTATTACTTCAAAAGGTCATATAATAAATACGCCAAAAAACGAATAATATTATATTGTTTGTCAATAATGTCTCAATTCATTCCTTCCAAAATGGAATATTGAAACAAATAGCATACTCTCATCGCCGTCAAAAAAGAACCAAGGATTAGATATAGGGTTAGGATTTCTCACGATATGCAATTCGCGTGCAGGTGTATTGCCTTCAGCACACATAATGGCTACTTTTTTGCCGTTGCGAGCCACATCAATCACTATCAGAGCATGTCCCATTCCTTCCAACTTGCGAGCTGGATAGACGAGCACATCGCCGGGTTGCACATCACTTATCTTTCTTGGTTCCGTCTCACGGTTCACAGAAAAAGTGCTGCACACTCCGTAGGCTTTTTTCAAGAATTTCTCCAGCGCTTTGCGCGAAGCCCCACCTTGATATTGAAGCGTATTGCCATTTACGTCCTGGAAACGTATCTCCGAGTAGCGTCCCTGACTGAACAGGTACTCAGCCCTCACTCTCATGGTCATATCAGCACACTGCTCCGAGTTGCTGAGCATCGGTATGTCGATTACGCCGGTTGAGAGAAACTGAAACCGCGCATCACCACCTGTATAGAGCTGCACCTTGCTTCCACGTTTCTTCAGCGGCAAACTGCGCATAAACTCTGCATAACTGCCGTCTACACGGGCATATCCAACAGGAGCTGAAATGTCTCCAATCGTCGCAGCATTCCATGGGTTGCTTGTGCGAGAACACCACCATACGACACCAGCCAAAATCATACCGGCCAAAACTAACATTCCAATAACTACTAATACTTTCTTCATTGCTTTTTTATACAAAATTAGGTCATGTATATGCTATAAGCAAATCGTTGCAGATGGTTTGTATGAAATGATATAGAAAATGTATAAAACTACACTATTGATCGTAAATGTAATTTTTGAAGGGCACGCCAGGGTTATAATAAAGAAAAGTCCCGTAAATCTTGCGATTTACAGGACTCTGTTGCGGAGAGAGAGGGATTCGAACCCCCGGTGCCTCTCAGCACGACGGTTTTCAAGACCGTTGTAATCGACCACTCTACCATCTCTCCATAGTCATGTCGACTAACTTCCTTTCCGAAAGCGAGTGCAAAGGTAAGCAAAATTATTTATATAACATAATTTTCGCTGTAAAAAATATTCCTATTTATTATTTGTTAACAAAACATCAACAAACTAATTAAAAGCATTTTTGAAAAACAAAACTCGGCAAATAAAGGATAATCACTTTACTTGCCGAGTTTTTTATGTTTCAATATACATCCTCTGAATACATTAGAATATATTTGCAAACCTATAAATATATTCATCAGATTGCGGAATGCCGGTATTAAATCTTGAAATACTCTTCAAGTTCCGCATTGGCAGAGCCATTGTTGTTGGGGATATCGCGAATGATATTACCATGCTCAAGCAATGCTATGCGCGTACTTATATTTATCGTATGCTGAAGATTATGACTGGATATCAGTATTGTAGCACCATTATCGCGGTTATAGTCTTCCAGAAGTTTCTTCAAAACGTTCTGCGACGTCGGGTCGAGGAAGTTGAAAGGCTCATCGAGAATCACAAGTTCCGGACTGTTCAGCAATGCTGAAATAATACCAATCTTCTGCTTATTGCCGGCAGAGAAATTACGTATATACTTATTTTGTCCGAGGATTTCGCCGCCCATGAAGCTATCAAACCCTTTAAGACGCCCGTTCACTTCGTCAGACGACATATTATTAGTCTTCCCGATAAACTCGAAATACTCCTCAGGCGTGAGGAAATCAATCAGGAACCCCTCATCGATATATGCTCCGGTAAATTTCTTCCAAGCCTCCGTCTTTGCAGGATTAAGCATCTCACCCTTATCATCTCCATTCAAACAAGATTGAGAATCAGAGTCCGACTCTAACATATCAGATGGAGTTTCAGAGCATGATAAAGAATCGGAAGAAGAAAGACGACAGGCATTGCCACAAGAACCAAACAAGATCTCTCCCCCATCAGCTTTTATCAAGTCAAGAATAAGTCGGAAGAACGTAGTTTTTCCGGCACCGTTATTACCCACAAGACCAAGAATTTCGCCCGAGGGAATAGAAAATTTGGGGATATCAACTGCTGTCTTATCCCCAAATACTTTCTTCAAATCAGATACTACGATATTCATATTATCTCAAGTTCTTACCATGACAATGCTTAAACTTCTTGCCACTTCCACATGGACACGGGTCATTCGGACGCGGCATCTTGTCTTTTACAATCGGCGTATGATTCACCTGACGCGCACTTTCACGAGTGTCCTGTCTTGCGGCAGCAGCCTGTTGCGGATCGCTAAGGCTCTCTTTCTGCTCTGTATAGCGCTGTGAACGCTCCTCAGGCGCAGCCTCCTGTACCTCTTGCTGCATCTCAGGAATCTGTCCGCGCATCAAGATAGAAGCAATACGGTTGTTCATATCGTTTATCATGCTATCCCAGAGCTTCACACTCTCCAGCTTAAAGATAAGCAACGGGTCTTTCTGTTCGTAAGAAGCATTCTGTACACTGTGTTTCAAGTCGTCAAGCTGGCGAAGATTTTCTTTCCAGTTATCGTCAATGATATGCAATACGATAACCTTCTCAAACTGCTTCACAACCGTTTTAGCCTCGCTATCGTAAGCCTCTTTCAGGTTGCAAGGGATATTATATACACGCTTCCCGTCGGTTACAGGCACCATGATACGCTCATAAACAGCTCCCTGCTCCTCATAGACTTTCTTTATTACAGGCCAAGCCACACTCTGTATGCGCTCTGTCTTACGCTTGAAAGCCTCCATAGCCTCGGTGAAAGCACGCTCGCAAAGGTTGTCGCGGTCGCCACTGATAAACTCGTTCTCGGTGAAAGGACATTCCATAGCAAGCACTTTCAAGAAGCCCTCTTTGCATCCCTCGAAATCGTTTGTGGTGATAATATTCACGACACGGTCCCAAATGATATTGGCGATATCCATTCCGATACGCTCACCCATAAGGGCATGGCGGCGTTTCTCGTAAATCACGGTACGCTGTTTGTTCATCACGTCATCATATTCAAGAAGACGCTTACGCACACCGAAATGGTTCTCCTCTACTTTCTTCTGCGCACGTTCAACGCTATTAGACATCATCGGGCTTTCAATCCGGTCGCCTTCCTTGAATCCGAGTTTGTCCATTATCGATGCGATGCGCTCGGAAGCGAACAGACGCATGAGCTTATCTTCGAGAGATACGTAGAAGACTGACGAGCCGGGGTCTCCCTGACGACCTGCACGACCACGCAACTGGCGGTCCACACGACGGCTCTCATGGCGTTCCGTACCGATGATTGCAAGACCACCGGCAGCCTTAACCTCCGGTGTCAACTTGATATCGGTACCACGACCGGCCATATTGGTAGCAATGGTAACTGCTCCGAGCATCCGCTCCTCAGTGTGCTTGTTGCCATTCTCATCTACTATCTCCACCTTACCCATCGAGCTGCGACCTGCCTCTGCTACGATATCAGCCTCTTTCTGGTGCAACTTCGCGTTAAGAACCTGATGCGGAATCTTACGCATATTAAGCATTTTCGACAACAACTCGGAAATCTCCACAGATGTAGTACCGACCAATGTAGGGCGGCCCGAATTGCGCATCTCCTCAATTTCGTCGATAACGGCTGCATATTTCTCGCGCGCTGTCTTATACAGGCGGTCGTCCATATCCTTGCGCTGCACCGGTCGGTTCGTCGGAATCTCAACCACATCGAGCTTGTAGATATCCCAGAACTCTCCTGCTTCGGTAGAGGCTGTACCGGTCATACCGGCCAACTTATGATACATTCGGAAGTAGTTCTGCAAGGTAATCGTTGCAAAAGTCTGGGTTGCAGCCTCAACCTTCACGTGTTCCTTTGCCTCGACAGCCTGATGCAAGCCATCGCTCCAGCGGCGGCCTTCCATGATACGGCCAGTCTGCTCATCGACAATCTTAACCTCTCCGTCGATAACGACATACTCATCATCCTTATTAAACATTGTATATGCCTTGAGCAACTGCTGCAACGTGTGTACACGCTCGCTCTGAACGGCATAATGAGCCATGAGTTCGTCTTTCTTGTTTACGCGCTCCTCATCGGTAAGGTTCTCTGATTCGAGGGCCGACAGTTGTGATGTAATATCAGGCAAGACAAACAAATCGCTGTTGTTCACCTGACTGGCAAGCCACTCGGTACCCTTATCCGTAAGGTCGCAAGAGTTCAGTTTCTCGTCAACAACGAAATACAAAGGTTCTACGGCCTTAGGCATCTCGCGGTTGTTGTTCTGCATATAATACTCCTCAGTCTTCAACATACCGGCCTTTATACCCTCTTCCGACAGATATTTGATAAGCGGTTTATTCTTTGGCAGACACTTATAAGAACGGTAAAGAGAAAGGAATCCTTCTTCAATCTCATTCTTATTCTCGGTCTCCATACCGTGAGTGATATGCTGTTTTGCATCGGCAAGATACTTCGTGGCAAGCTGGCGCTGCACAGCTACAAGGCGCTCAACCAACGGCTGATACTCCTCGAACATTTGGTCATCGCCTTTCGGAACCGGACCTGAGATAATAAGAGGTGTACGGGCATCGTCAATCAACACAGAGTCGACCTCATCGACAATGGCATAATTATGCTGGCGCTGCACCAAATCAGCCGGAGACACGGCCATATTGTCACGCAGATAGTCGAAACCGAACTCATTGTTCGTACCAAACGTGATATCTGCCTGATATGCCCTGCGTCTCTCCTCAGAGTTAGGCCTGTGCTTGTCGATACAATCCACAGAGAGTCCATGGAACTCATAAAGCGGCCCCATCCACTCGGAGTCACGCTTTGCCAGATAATCGTTCACCGTTACGACATGAACACCGTTACCGGTCAAGGCATTCAGGAATACCGGAAGCGTTGCCACGAGGGTCTTACCCTCACCGGTAGCCATCTCGGCAATCTTACCCTGATGCAGCACTACGCCGCCAAACAACTGCACATCATAATGCACCATCTCCCATTTCAGGTCGTTACCACCCGCAGTCCAATGGTTATGATATATCGCCTTGTCTCCGTCGAGTGTAACAAAGTCTTTCGACGGGTCTGCAGCCAACTCGCGGTCGAAGTCGGTAGCCGTTACCACGGTCTCCTCATTCTCGGCGAAACGGCGTGCGGTCTCCTTCACTATACTGAATGCCACGGGCATAATCTCGTTGAGAGACTTCTCATAAATATCGAGAACCTCCTTCTCCAACTTGTCTATCTGGTTGAAGATTTGCTCACGCGCATCGATTGGCGTATCTTCAATCTTCGACTTCAACTCTGCAATCTCTGCCTTTTGAGTATTCGCAGAGTCCTGCACAAACTTTTGGATTTCCTTTGTTTTCGCGCGAAGCTGGTCGTTATCAAGAGCCTTTATTTCCGGATAAACAGCCTTCACACTTTCCACGAAAGGCTGAATCAACTTCATATCGCGTGTTGACTTATCTCCAAACAGTTTCTTCAAAAAGTTATTAAAATTCATTTTATCTTTATTTTTTTATATTCGTACTTTATTAAACGAGTGCAAATTTACGAAAAATAATCCGTAAAATACCACTACACATATTATATTTAATGCAAGAGCGGAGAATTTAGAACGAAGCCATCTATTTTTTGAACGATTTTCGCCCCTTATCCGACACATCTTTTGTAAAGATTATTTATCAAATTTCACCTCCTGAAAATCGGAATTTTACCTACTTAAAGGATGTTAAAATAGGCGTTTTTTCTTCATTCTTTACATTTTCCGCGTTTGAATCCCACTCGAGAACGCTCATTTTCTGCCCCATTTAAGCCTGAAACAGGCCGTTTTGACATCTGAGAGAAATTTTCAGAGGCCGAAAAACTCATTTCTTGCAAAGCCTGAAATTCGCGTTTCTTTACATATTAACGTTTGTTAGCTCTCAAAAGTGCCACTTTTAGAGTCCGTTTCAGGCCGTTTTGGAGTGCAACGGGATATGTTTTGAAGCCTAAAAGTGGCACTTTTGGCGTCTAACGGAGCCACTTTCGCAACAAAACGAGGCCAGAAACGTGCTCAAAAAGAGGCAAAATCAGGCAAAAGCGAGATAACTCTCTGAACATCAACGTTTTAACCAAGTATAGCGTAAAACGTTGATTTTCGGCATATTTTCGTTCGCAAGAGATTTTGAATGAAAATATCGCAATTCTGAGGGCAATACTTGTAAAGTTTTTTCACAATAATATGACACCGTCAGAAGCCCTGAAAAGCCATCAAACTAACGTTAATTCCGAGTGAGTTTTTTATCTTCAAAAAATGTGAAGGTGCACGAATTCGGATGCTTTTTCCTGCAACGGCAAGTAAAAAGCGTGGTGAGTCAAAAAAGATATTATGTGCGAGCACCGCTTTCGGGGTGTTCAGCAGAATATTGCGTGATGCAAAACCATAACCATTCGGATGATAGACATTATCGTTCCCCTTATGGTTATTGAGGTTTTTCAGGGCGTTTACAACAGACAGAATATCAGCCCTAAGCGTCCGAAACTCCGACTGCGACAGGTTTTCCGTAACGGCAAACTCGCCTACCGATGCCTTAAGCGCGAATGTGATGACCTGCGTCTCAACCCCGGTCGTGGCAAGAAGAATCAGCAGGGCTTTTATATAACGGCTTCTCATAGCTTTGCCCTCCTGATATTAACCGCACACCGCACCAACAAAGACAATGCAACGAAATACATTCCTTCGGCATATTGCTGCGCAAATCCGCAGACAAAGAAAGCCAACACACAGAGGGCGAGCAACTTCCAGTACCAATGCGCACCGCTCCTATATTCCTTTCGGATTACGGGATATAACAAAAAGAGCGACAAAGGATTGAACACAAATATCTGGAAATTGACATTTACCGTGGGATGCTGCGAAAACACCATCGCCAAGAGTATTAATCCGGCCGTTCCGGTGGCAAGCAACAGGAGCAAATCGAACCACCAGAATATTTTTTTCTTGCGAAGCTCGACGACAGAAGTAAGTAATGTGGTTATAAAAAGTGAACCGAAAAGATATGCCGGCCGACAAAAATCAGTCTGCTTATCTGCCGTGATTGTTTGCGGGCAACTTATCAATATAAATTTATTCGCAACAAGTTTGCGCTTCGAGCCGGACTTATCTACTATCCAAGCATTATCAAAATCTTTCCTCAAACTATCAGGCAGGAACTGCTGCTGACGCCTGTCCGTATCAAAATCAGCCTTAACGCCCAACAGAATATCATTCCCCCAACGGCTCCACGGATAAGGTTCATTCCACTGATGAGTCATACTTCGATACGAAACGTCAACACACTTAGTATCAGAGTATTCCACCATCCCGTCTATACTATTAATTAATATATCGCGAGCGCGTGTAGTACAGTTGTCGTAGAAGAAGTTGTAGCGGTATGAAACATTCTGAGGAAGAGCGTTTTCATACAACGCCCGCAAGAAAGATTCTTTTTCTTTATTGCTCAGATTCAAGTCTTGTTGCACAACAGTCCGTCCTTCGTATGAATATTCCGCAATGAAATTATCCATCGAAGTAATCCCCATTGAATAATCAGTAAGACCAAAGACAAAACGGAATATAAAATATTTCTGTCGGAAGGAGAACAGACCATAGTTCACTACCATATCCTGCCCCGAACGCCGGTCATCTATCCGGATGGCAGTATGCCCATAAAGGCTCCATACCTCGCTGCCCGGCCCACAAGTAAGCAAACTTACAGTAACCGAGTCCATGCCAGGCTCAACGCTTTCGGTAGCTGAACTTTTCAGAGAAAACATCAGCAACAGGCTCACAAAAACTATATTAAAAGAACCTTTTATCTGTTTCACGATGCAAAAATAACTTATATTTCCCACTTAAATGCCTTTATTTCGATTTTTTTCAATAATTTTGCATCGTATTAAAACGTAACGGTTTTCGACATTTCGCTTTCCTGAAAAGGGCTAAATAAAAACGATGCGGATTCCGGCATTAAAATAAACAGAAAAGAAAATGAGAAAAATAATAGCTGCCGCTTTGTTTGCGGCGATAGCTACGACATCGTTTGCGCAAAGTGGCACAAACTCTCCTTACAGCCAATATGGTCTCGGAATGCTTTCGGACCAGTCGAACAGTTTCAACAGAGGAATGAACGGACTCGCATACGGATTGCGTGAACACAATCAGGTGAACACCATGAACCCGGCTTCATATTCGGCGATAGACTCATTATCATTCATTTTTGATGCTGGCGTAGGCTTGCAGCTAACGAATTACGAAGAGGGCAACAAGAAAGTCAATGCAAAAACAGCCAACTTCGAGTATGTTACAGCTATATTCCGGGCCGCGAAACACGTTGGTGTCAGCTTCGGACTCATTCCTTATACAAATATCGGATATACATATTATAATAAGGACAACGTGAACGGCAGTTCTTCGCCAAACTCATCAAACACCACTTACAGCAATGAATATCACGGAGAAGGCGGCATCCACCAGGCCTATCTCGGTGCGGCATGGGAGCCTCTGAAAGGTCTGTCTGTCGGTGCCAACGTTTCGTATGTATGGGGAGACTACAACCGCTACGTGATAAACAGTTACAGCGATGCATACGTGAATACGCTCGCAAAATACTATACAGCCGAAATCAACAGCTATAAGATTGATTTAGGCCTGCAATATCAAGCAAAAATTACAAAGAAAGACCTACTCACATTGGGTGCGACATACAGCATCGGACACAAATTGGGAGCTGATCCGGAATGTAAGATTATATCGAACAACTCACAAACGGGTATTGCCGACACGACCTCATACTCTATCAAAGATGGTTTGAGCCTGCCGCACACGTTCGGAATCGGTGCGGCTTGGAAACATAACAACCAAATAACATTGGGTGTTGATTACCAATTGCAGAAATGGGGCAATTTGGAATATCCGCAATATGATGACAACGCATATTATCTGACAAAGGGATTGTTCAAAGACCGCCACAAGGTTACGTTCGGAGGCGAGTATTGCCACGGCGAATTGTCGCGCAGTTTCTTTGGCCGGGTGCATTATAAGGCCGGTGTTTCGTATGCTTCGCCATATCAGAAGATAAACGGCAAGGACGGTCCTAAAGAGCTTTCCGTAAGCGCAGGTTTCGGAATACCGATCATGAACGGCTACAACAACCGTTCAATGCTGCACATTAGTGGCCAGTGGTCGAACTTGGACGCAAGCGGCCTTATCAAAGAAAACACATTCCGCATCAACATCGGCTTCACTTTCAACGAGAAGTGGTTTGCAAAATTCAAGGTTGACTAATTAAAACTGCATCCGCAGATAGTCGTGAGATGAACAGAAAGAGTGTCTTTATTTTTTTATTCAGCATAATAGCACTGCTCGCGTGTACCGAGGAACATGAGCATACGGCGCCTGCCATACGCGACAAGGACTCGGTACCGTCGATGGTTTCGTATGGAGTGAATACCCTCATTTCCGATTCCGGTGTGATAAAATACCGCATCGTAACGGAGAGATGGGAGATGAACGACAAGCGCAATCCGTCGAGATGGATATTTGACAAGGGCGTTTTCCTCACCCAATTCGACCAAACTTTGCACATTCAGTCATATATCCAATGCGACACAGCATATTATTTTGACAAGAACCGTATTTGGGAATTGCGTGGAAGGGTGCGCATCTTGACAAAGCAAGGGCTACGCTTTTCGAGCGAAGAGCTGTATTGGGATGAACAAAAACACGAAATATGGTCGCATAAATTCTCGCACCTGAAAACCCCGGAAAGGGAATTGCAAGGCAATTACTTCAAAAGCAACGAGAACATGACGAAGTATATCGTAACAAATACGAAGGGTTCTTTTGAAAAAGCCGACATAGGGTTGGACAAGCCAAACCCGCGCGATTCGATGGTCAATGCACGAAAGGCTGACTCGACGAAGGTCAACAAGCCGGCTGAAAAAGAAAAGAAATAACAAATAAGCATCAGATGAATTTATCGATAATAATAGGAATTGTCATATCAATGCTGTTATCCGCGTTCTTTTCGGGAATGGAGATAGCATTTGTTTCAAGCAACCGTATGCTTGTGGAGATGGACAAAGAAAAGGACGGAATACCCCAGCGGTGCCTGTCTCTATTCTACCGAAACCCTAACGGCTTTGTATCGACTATGCTTGTGGGCAATAATATAGTGCTCGTCATTTACGGAATCCTTTTCGCCCGTATATTCGATGCGACGCTGTTCGCAAGCTATCCTGAAAGCACTCGAGTGCTGCTCGACACCATCCTCTCCACTCTCATCGTGCTGTTTACAGGAGAGTTTTTTCCAAAAACTTTATTCAAGAGCAACCCGAACAAATTATTGACAATATTTGCGCCGTTAGCATACATCTTTTATATCATATTATGGCCCATCAGCCGTTTCTCCACGCTCTTGTCGAAGGGCATATTACGGGTGATAGGAATCAAGATGGACAAGAGTAAGGATGACGGTTTCTTCACGAAAGTAGACTTGGACAACCTTGTGCAATCATCAATAGAGAATGCCCGTAGCGATGACGAGATTGAGGAAGAGGTAAAGATTTTCCAGAATGCTCTTGACTTTTCAGACAGGAAAGTGCGCGATTGCATGATTCCAAGAACGGAAATCAACGCAGTTGAACAGTCTTGTTCGGTTGAGGAACTACAACAGATGTTCATCGAAAGCGGCAACAGCAAAATCCTTGTCTATGACAGTGATATTGACCATATAATCGGTTATATCCACTCGTCTGAGATGTTCAACAATCCAAAAGACTGGCGGGACAAAATCCTCGAGATGCCCTTCGTGCCGGAAACAATGGCTGCACACAAACTGATGCAAATCTTCCTGCAACAGAAGAAGTCTATTGGTGTAGTCATAGATGAATTTGGCGGGACCAGCGGAATCGTCTGTCTCGAAGACATTGTTGAGGAGATATTCGGAGAAATAGAGGACGAACACGATTCAACGAAATACGTTGCGGAGAAGCATGGAGACAACGAATATGTACTTTCCGCACGTCTTGAAATCGACAAAGTTAACGAAATGTTCAACCTTGACCTACCGGAGAATGATGATTATATGACAGTCGGCGGAATGATTCTGCACTACTATCAGAGCATTCCGAAACTCAACGAAATCGTCAAAATAGGCAAATTCTCATTCAAGATAATAAAAAATACAATGACAAAAATTGAGTTGGTCAGACTCAAAATAGAGGATTGAGGCATATTTCTTATAGAAAAATTACGCTATTTCCTATTTTCTTTGTATTTTTGTACGCATTTTAGAAATGCATTATCTTAAACTAAGGAGATAACTGTATAGTATGCGCCGCGAACAGGCACACTACTACTAATAAGAAAATAAATTAAAAAACAATAAATTAAAATGGCAGTATTAGGAAAAATTAGAAGCAGAGGTATAGCCCTGGTCATCATTATAGGCCTCGGTCTCTTTGCATTTATCGCCGAAGAAGCCTTCCGTTCATGCAACAGCTTGAAGGGACAGGCAAGCCAAAGAATCGGTGAGGTTTTAGGAGAGAAAGTCAATGTGCAGGACTTCCAGAAACTTGTAGACGAGTATCAGGAAGCAGTGAAGTTCACTATGCAGCGCGACAATCTCACAGAAGAAGAACTTACACAGTTAAGAGATCAGGTTTGGCAGCAGTATGTTACCAACAGTGTTGTTAGCGAAGATGCCGCTAAGCTCGGAATCACCGTTACCGATGCTGAGATTCAGAACGTTCTGAATCAGGGAACAAATCAGGTTCTGCTTCAGACTCCATTCGTAAACCAGCAGACAGGCCGTTTCGATGTAAACTCTTTGAAGCAATTCATCGACCAATATAACAAGGCTAAGACACAGGCTCCGCAGCAGGCAGAACAGATGAAGGCCGTTTACAACTATTGGTTGTTCGTAGAAAAGAACCTCCGCACACAGCTCTTGGCGCAGAAGTATCAAGGTTTGCTTGCAAACTGCGTACTATCCAACAAGGTTGAGGCAAAGATGTCATTCAAAGAGGACAACGAAGAGAGCCAGATACAGCTTGCTTCTGTCGCTTACAGCACTATCAAAGATGCTGATGTAAAGGTTGAGGACGCAGACTTGAAGGCTAAGTTCGAGGAGTTGAAACCTGCGTTCAAGCAACCTGTTGAGACACGCGACATCAAGTATGTTGACTTCCAAATCAAGGCAAGCAACGCTGACCGCAATGCTTTGCAGAAGGAAATGAACGGCTATCAGAAACAACTCGCAGAAGCAGCAGACCCTGCGCAGGTTATAAGCAAGAGCGCATCACAGCTTCAGTACCTCGGTATTCCAATGTCAAAGTCTGCTTATCCTATGGATATCGCATCAAAACTCGATTCTATGGCAATAGGTACAAGCGGTGTGATAGAGAACAAAGCCGACAATACTCTTAACATCATTCGTCTCGTGGCCAAGACATCACTCCCTGACTCTATACAGTATCGCCAGATTCAGGTTGTAGCAGCTACGCCAAACGAAGCTCGTACAAAGGCCGACAGCATATACAATGCTCTTCAGAACGGTGCCGACTTCGAAGTTTTGGCAAAGAAATATGGACAGACGGGCGAGAAAGTATGGTTCACAGGCAGAATGTACGAAGGAGCAACAAGCATGAATGCCGACAACCGTCAGTATATAGAATCTCTATTGAATGGCGAGGTTAATGCGACAAAGAATGTAGCACTCACTCAGGGCAACGTAATTCTCCAAGTTACAGACCGCCGTGCAATGACAGATAAGTTCACTGTAGCAGTCATCAAGAAAGTGATTGACTTCAGCAAGGAAACTCACAACGCAGCATATAACAGATTCAGCGAGTTCGTTACCAAGTGCTCTTCTATCGAAGATATGGAGAAGATTGCAGCTAAGTATGGTTACAAAGTTGAGCAGCAGCAGAACATTGCAACTACACAGCATAATGTTGCAGGCGTAAGCGCAACTCGTGAGGCTTTGAAATGGGTCTTCTCAGCTAAGGAAGGCGAGATTAGTCCTCTCTATGAATGCGGAAACAACGACCACATGATGATTGTAGCCCTCACAAAGACACATCCGCAGGGTTATCGCGACTACAAGGATCCACAGGTAGAAGAGTTCTTGAAGCGCGAGGTTATCAAGGATAAGAAGGCTGAAAAGATTATCGCTAAACTTAAAGGTGTAAACAGCGTGAACGCAGCAAAGGCTAAGGGTGCAAAGGTTTCTACAATCAACCAGATTACATTCTCTGCTCCGGCATTCGTACAGGAGACCGGTGCTGCCGAGCCAGCTTTATCCGGCGCAGTAGCAGCCACAGCCGCAGGTAAGTTCTCAAAGAATCCTGTTAAGGGCAATGCTGGTGTTTATCTTTTCCAAGTAGTAAAGAAGGTACAGCGTTCTGGAGCTAAATACGATGCTAATGCACAGATGCAGCGTTGCCGCCAGAAGGGTATGCAATATGTAGGCAACTTCATGCAAGACCTTATCAATAAGGCCGGTGTCGTAGACAACCGCTACTTGTTCTTCTAAGAAATCACTCTTTACAGTGTTTAACAATATAAAAGGTCGCTAAGTTTTTATTGACTTAGCGAACTTTTTATTTTAATACCACCCAATCATAACTCATTTTATAACTCGTTTCGCAAACACAAGCGAGTCAATTTGTTCCAAATAAAATCGCGCGAACATCTGTTCACGCGATTTCCTACCAATGCCTGCGGCTATTCCTACCAATGTATTATCTGAAGATATATCTTAAACAGCCATGATTGTCCACTGACAAGCAACTTGGTAAGTTCGGCAAATACGAAAAGACCAAGTATTATGGTGATAATGAAAAGGATGCTAAAACCGAAGAACAACCACAAATCAGCATCCTCATAACGCTCCCGAAACCTGCTGATACGGTCGGAAGACCAATAAAAACAAGCTTTTGAATGTCGCAAAAACCAAAGAAGACCTCGCCACAAACGCTTAAAGAAAGACCCCTGAGGCTTGTCAGACTGTTTACCTTCAGTCTTGGCAGCACCATCCGAAGTAAACACAGCAGGCGTCTTCGGGGCTACCACAGCCGACTTTTCCACCACAACAGGCACCAAAGGCAGCGGTTTACCGTTTTTATCAAAGGTTTGTGAACGCTCCGTAACAGGAACAACCAAACGCGCTTTAACCCGTTTCCCCGTCATAGAATCTATTTTGCAAGTCAGAATCTTGCCACAATATGGACAACGGTATTTCACTTTGCCAAACGTCTGAGACTCCGCAAGGAAAGTCTTTCCGCACTCATCACATTTTATATTATATCTCATATCTCTATCAATACATTCTATTTGTCTCGTCATTGGCTTAAATAGCCGACCTCTCCACCCCAGAAGACTGCCACGATATCTATAAGACTTGCGCGATGCGAATACCTATTCTACTGTTCGCCCGGTGTAGATACCGATACAGTGTCATTGGTTCCTCCACCACTTTCTTATGTATCGAAGACGCGTTCAGCAGATGCAAGCCATCCTTATGCCACACGGCAAAGCCCAGATGTGCTGTATCCAAATTATACTTTCCCGTAACGATAGCAATTATATCACCATCGTGAATGGTGCTGCGCAGCAAATCTGTATTGACGACACCGGCCTTTGGAATATAGCAAACTTTAGTTCCGTTGGTCGCATCCTCCAACCGTTTAATCGCCACCACCCTCTCACTGTTTCCCCGCAGCATATCATAGCTGCCGCTGTTCTCACTCATATAGTTTATCTTCAGCGTCTGAACGGCACTGAACGGCGGGTTTGGAGCATTTATTTCCTTAACCAAACCCATCCTCTCATTATCCATAACCCACCACTGATAATAATGCAGTCTGTTCTCATAGGCCACATCCCCGTTCCTATAACGCACTTTAGCAAGCATCAGCACGAAGTCGGCAAACGTCCGTCTACCCTCATCCACGCACCTTGTCATGGCCACAACATTATCCACCAAAGTCATGCAATCAAGCTCACGGAGGTTTACCACAAGCCTCTCCACACTATCTCTATCAAGCGTATGGCCAACGTATGGCACGCCGATAAGTCTGCGTGCGATGAAAAGCGGAACACTCTCGCCATCCGGCAAGGCCGCAGCCGCCTCCATGATGCGCTCCGCGATAGCCGAATCAGCCTTCATATCATCCGACATCACAACATAGCCGCAATCCGTTCCGCTACCGGCATAAGCCGCAGCCATACAGACGGACACAATAAATATCATCAAGTATCTTCTCATTTCCTATACTGACTTTTCTTTCCAAAATTAAAACCGACATATATATTCAGCGAACCAAACGTATTGTTCGTAGAGAAACGACTCTTACTATAATTATATGAATGGATTATGCAGCTCGCCCCGGCATACCATTTCGTATTATTCCATACAAGTCCGAAGCGTCCGATACCGTCCAGATTGAAGTTCTTGAACGAGAAATCGCGGAACGACAGATAGTCCTTATCCGTGTCTCCTACTGTACGCTTATAGCCGAGAGCAGCCGACACCGACCCCGCAAGCAGCCAATTACGCGCAAATACCCAGTTATAGGCATAGCCGCCACTGAAAGATATATCCGTGTATGCAATCTTTCCGAAACGCAGACTGTTGTCGATAGCCACATCTGCGACATCTTTTCCCAGCCGGTCCTCAACCAACAGAGCCAGTTTCTCCCAGTCGAATGACAACTTATGATACGTATAACCAAGTCCCAAAAGCACCGAACCTGCACTCTTGCGCTGCACTGTACTCTGACTGAAAGCCGCAGGGTAAGAGAAACGTCGGTGATTCATAATGTAGTAAATGTTAAATCCCTTGATACTCGAAGTCAATCCGCCAAACGGCACATTCTTCAAAGCATCCGTATTTATGTCCCCGCCGATGGTCGCCTTGCGCAATTTATAGTTATCACCAGTCTCCCTATAATAGAGGTCGAGTCCCAACATAGAACTGTACAGGCTCAGGTCATACTCCTTACGCGTCTTGCCTCCGTTCGTAAGGTTCATGTGCCGCACGTCAACCGTATATCCGAGAAATATCCAACGCCATCCCACATACGGACCAATCTTCATTGTCGCCTCCGGAGCAAAACGATAACTGTTGCCGTCTTTCGTTTTGAGGTCATACATCTCATAGGTCGTAACGCTTTGCAACATAACCGTGAAATTATACTTCTGCGGCTCGATATAGCTCTCGTCGATGTCGTTGAAGTCCTTTACGAAATGATAGAGCGACTTGCCGACACGCTTGAAGAAACCTTCACGCTTTAGCGTATCACGGCGCATCCACTCAACTTTATACGTATCGGTAGCGGCACTGTCGGTTTGCAGGCTGTCGACACAAGACGCGACAGACTGCTCCGGCACTATCCATGCCAGACAAGACATACATATATATAATATACAACTATACCTCACACCGACAAAAAACATCAAAGTTTACCCAAGATTCTGTCCATCACCCAGTTTGTAGGCGTCGCACTGACACTATCACACGTACATATACCTATCCCCTGCATATCCTCTATCACCGATTTGATTATCGGCAACTGCACGTATGGTGGATTAGGGATGCAGAAACTCTGCTCGCCCTCGCTCGTGTTTATCACGATTGGCGCGTAGTCATATACCGAAAACGAGAGCGTTCCTTTGTCGCCGATAATCTCAATTCTATCCTCTTTCGCGCTTTCATGCCCAACAAAGCACCACGAGCCACTACCGCTGAGTCCGTCCTCAAACTGCAACACCGCGCTCACCGTGTCTTCCGGACCATACAGCCCGCCGCGGTTCACACAATAACCATGTGCCCTCGTTATCACGCCGAAGAAATCTTGAAGAAGATCAAGCTGATGGGGTGCAAGGTCATAGAAGTACCCTCCACCCGAAATATTGGTCTGCAAACGCCACGGCTGCTTCTCTTTTGTATGATAATCCAAGTCGCGTGGCGGACAAGAGAAGCGCAATTGGAACGTCATCACTTTTCCAATCTTTCCGCTACGTATTATTTCCTTCACTTTTTGGAAGTAAGGCAAATAGCGCCGGTAATAAGCCACAAAGCACGGAACGCCCGTCTGCCCACTCACACGGTTTATTCTGACGCAGTCATCGTATGTAGCGGCCAAAGGCTTCTCCACATAAACAGGCTTGCCCGCACGCATTGCCATAATCGCATAAGTAGCGTGCGCAGCCGGCGGAGTAGCTATATATATCGCGTTCACGTCCGGATCATCGATAATCTCCTGCGCGTCCGTGTACCATTTCTGTATCCCGTGCCTCTCAGCATACGAGCGCGCTTTTTTCTCGCTTCGGCTCATCACCGCCTCGATATGCGAGCCCGCGACTTCATTAAAAGCCGGTCCGGACTTCTTCTCCGTGACTTCTCCACACCCTATAAAGCCCCAACTAATCTCTTTCATAATATGCAAAGATAATACAAGCCGAACGCAATAGAAACTGTTCTAAATTGCTGAGGCGAAGTTTATCTTATGCAAAGATAATACAAGCCGAACGCAATAGAAACTTTTCTAAATTGCTGAGGCTAAGTTTATCTTATGCAAAGATAGCACAAATAGAACGCAATACAAAAGAAAATTATTTGTTTTTAGGCTATCTTACTGCTTATTAAAAGCATTTATGCAAAATTCACCGCTGCCGACAAGCGTTTTTAGAAATGCAGACGCACCTCTACGCCAGCCATAAACGGCATACCACGCTGCGCGAAATAATGTCTTGAGCCAGTGGCAGAGCTATCCATAGCAAACGTATTGAAGACGGTATTAGTGATATTCTTTGCCCACAAACTAATCGTTGTTGCACCAAATATGCCATCCACGTGCGCGCCGAGAAGGGCATAGAAAGGCTGTGAATAGCTGTTGGCCTCATCCCAATAGATTCGTCCCATTGCCGAAAGGTCGGCACCGACAGTCAACGAACTTAACATTCCCTGAGAGAACGGTATCGTATAGTCCAGTCCGGCACCCAGAGTGTGCATAGGAACAAACGGGACACGCTTGCCCGAATAGTCTATAGTCTGCTCTTCGCCACCTACATTCACGCCATCTTCATAGTCGCGGAATACGGAACGCGTATAGGCATAGTTAGCCGACCACGACAAGCGGTTGTCAAGTTCTTTTCCGCGTAGAGCAATCTCAAATCCACAACTGTAGCTCTTGCCGGCATTCACCATCATTCGCCCAAAGCCATAAGTACCGGCCATCACCGAAAGTTGCTGGTTTCGCACCTGCATATAGTAGGCGGCAATATCCGTATGCACCCGCCCGCCGAAAAGATTCAAATGCGTTCCCACCTCATAATTCCAACTTTCCTCGGGCTTATATGATATTGTATTGTTCACGTTAGCATAATCCTCGTCGGTATGCTGCACTTCGTAATCGCCACGCATGGCCTGATCGCGGTTCGCCATCAGTTCCGTCTGCAACACATCGGAGAACATTTGGATATTAAATCCGCCTGCCCTAAATCCCTTTGTTACGGTAGCATAAACATTACCATAGTCTTTCGGCAACTTATAAGTGAGTCCGAACTTCGGCAGCAACTGGTTATAGTCATTCGATGTAGAGCGAGTGAGCTGCGAAGAAAGAGTGTTCACGGCCTCCCTACCCATCACATTAGCAGTCATGGTCATAAGCGCGCTTGTGTCATAACTTATCTTCACATGATTATAGTCATATCTCAATCCGAGCGTAAGCATAAGATTGGACGCTAAGTCAATATTCGACTCGTGGAATATTCCTACGTTCGACTGCGGCGTATGGAACAATCCCGGCACACGTATGTCCATGTTCATGCTCACGCCCCCGGCCCGTTCCACAGCCGCCTGAGCCTGAGCCAGCGCCGCCTGTGGGGGCATTCCGCCTGCAATCATGCTCTCTGCCATCGAGTTTACTATCGCATTGCGTATTGATGTGGCCGCTGCCGTGGCGATAGGCGTTGTCATACTGCCGCCAAAATACACGGGAGCATTGGTTTTCAGCCATTGATGGGAGAAAAAGACACCGCTTGTGTGGCGCCATCTCTCCCCGACTTTACCTTTCAGGGTGAACTCCTGAGCCAGCGAATTTTGCAACTGGCGTTCTTCAAGCCACATATAATCGGCTGCAAGATAGTCATTGTCCATGAGCATATAATCATTCAGATACTGATATGTGGTCATGGAATTGAAATGAAGTCGGGCGGTCTGAAAACTAATGTTAAGTCCGGTATTGAAAATGTTACGTCGGTAATTGCCCCGATGTGTCGTCTCCGGCGCAGCAACGCTGTTTGTCCCGGTATCAAGCAATCCGTAGGCGAAGCCGTTCTGGCGTGTATATTGATAGTCGGCGATATAGTCAACAGTCAGTTTCTCCGATGGTTTGTATAGCAGCCGTGCCTTTGCACCGGCCTCGTTGCGGTCATCCGCGCGCCCACCGGTAGCGGCATTTTTCAGATACCCGTTTGTGCCGTCATAGAATGTGGCCACCGAAAAGGCGAGATTCTGAGTGGGGCGGTGAAAATGAGCTACCTCCGCCGTGCGCTGCATACGTGTGCCCAAGCCTATCTTCACGTCCGTACCCTGATATTCCATCGGGTTCTTGGAGTAGACGCGCACAAGTCCGCCCTCGGTGTTCTGCCCGTAGAGCGTGCCTTGCGGACCGCGCAACACGTCTATTCTGTCCACCTGATAGTTGTGCATATTAAACGCGCTCTTGCTCAGCAGTGGCATTCCGTCGAGATACATTCCCACCGCCGGATTGTTAATGCGCGAGCCGATGCCACGTATATATATTGCCGAAGTGAAACGAGAACCGTATTCTGGCATGACAAACGATGGTACAAATGCTGTCAAATTCCGCACGTCCTCAACGCGCAGGGCCGCCAGTTCGCGGCCGGTGAACACCGACGAACTCATCGGTTGGCGTCTCAGCGTATAACTTTCTTTCGGCTGCGTAACCACGATAACCTCATCGAGGTCTACCACCTTAGATGAATCTGTCACTGCAGTTGTTTCTCTTCCTGTTTTTTCCACCATTGTGCCGTCAATCCTCGCAGCCTCCGTCACGTTCGGAATCATCATTATTGCCATCGTCACGACCGTAACCCATCCTACTATTTTCATACCACTCTTTTATATTATATACATTATTATATATTGCATTTCATACTCCTATAAAGCCCAAATATCTCTATCCGGAATTAACGACTGCAAAGGTATAGCCAATAATCTATATTCGCAATCGTTATTTATATGGATTTTCAAGACAAAAACCTCCTCATGTAAGGTGTATTTTGTAAAATTTATTTACCAATTTAACCCTTTCAAAATTTTGACTCTCGTGCGCTAACGAATGTTAAATATAGGTCTCGTTACTCATTTCCGACCATTTTTCGACCTCAAAAATTCCAACTCCAAACTCAAAATTCATAACTTTAAACTGCAAAACGGCCTCCGTTAGAAGAAAAGAGAGCGATTTTTTGCAAAAATTTGCCGTTTGGGAAAACACAAGAAAATGCCGTTTTCGGGCGATTTAACGTTTGTTAGCTTTCAAAAGTGGCACTTTTAGAGGCCGTTTTAGGCCGTTTTGAAGTGCAACGGGATAGGTTTTAGAGTCCAAAAGTGGCTCCGTTGGCGTCTAACGGAGCCTCCGTTGCAAAATAACGAGGCTTTAAAAGTGATCTAAAACGGCTAATTTTACCAATCAGAGAGATAACACTCTGATTATCAAAGGTTTATTGCAAAATTGCATAAAAAGCCGTATTTTGCGATATTTTCAACCTCGGAAGATTTCAAAGAAAATACAGCAAGTTTTCAGCGGCTATTTGTAAAGATTTTTGACAGTATGTTTTTCTTTTTTGTACATCCATTCCTTTTTTACCTAAACTATGCTAAAATATCATTTCACGGAGGATTAATTCGAGTTTTTAGTATATCTTTGTAGAAGATAAGCAGCACCTCGGCAATCCGAGCAAGCTCTATTGCACTCAGTTTGCATTATCTTTGTAGAAGATAAGCTGCGTTCTAAGGCAATAGGACAAACACTGATTATGTCCGAAAACACAATCGGTGAAACTTATTAACGAAAAACTATCAAATAATTTAATAATATAATGAGAAAGATAAATATCACATTGGCTTTATGCCTACTGGCCATGAGCGCGGCAAGCGCACAGACAAAAAGCGGAGGAATCAGTAAGGATATGCTGCAGCAGATTGAAAGTGCGCAATCAAACAAATCGGGAGACAGGGCAATTTTCAACGCAATGGCTGCCAACTCTATCGACAACCTGGCGAAGAACTTCAAGAATCAGGGCGAGATTGACACTTATTTCAGCGTTGAAACGCCATCGCAAAGCATTCACGACCAAAAGAGTTCGGGACGCTGCTGGATGTTTTCGGGCTTCAACGTACTGCGCTCTAAATTTGCGCGCATCCACAAGGACACGCTCAACGTGGAGTTTTCGCAAGCCTATTTGTTCTTCTATGACCAACTGGAAAAAGCTAATCTCTTTCTTCAAGGCACAATAGACAACGCAAAAAAGCCGATAGATGACACGCGCGTGCAATTCTTCTTTAAGAACCCTATCAATGATGGGGGAACTTTCTGCGGCGTAGCTGACTTGGCGGAGAAGTACGGACTGGTGCCGATGAGCGTGCAACCGGAGACTTATTCTGCCGAGAACACTTCGCGCATGGCAAAGCTCATCGCGTCGAAACTGAGGGAATACGGCCTTGAGTTGCGCGAGATGGTTAGCAAGGGAAAGAACGCGAAAGCTGTGGAGAAGCGCAAGACGGAGATGCTGGCAACGGTCTACAAAATGCTGGCACGCACACTCGGTGAGCCGGTGAAGACATTCACATACGCATTCAAGGACAAGTCGGGCAAGACAACAGGCCTGGCAAAGGAATATACTCCACTGGAATTTTACAAGGAAACAGTCGGCGGACCGCTAAACGGCACATTCATAATGGCGATGAACGACCCGCGGCGCGAGTATTACAAGACTTATGAGGTGGAATATGACCGCCATACTTATGACGGACACAACTGGAAATACATCAATCTGCCGATGGAGGACATCGCGAAAATGGCTATCGCATCGCTGAAAGACAGTACAAAATTGTATTCAAGCTACGATGTGGGCAAGCAGTTAGACCGCAAACGTGGATACTTGGACACAGAGAACTTTGACTACGGCTCGCTGCTCGACACCACATTCCCGATGAACAAAGCCGACAGGATTTCAACATTCGACAGTGGTTCGACCCATGCCATGACGCTTACGGCTGTGGATTTGGACGAGCAGGGCAACCCGAAGAAATGGAAAGTGGAGAACTCTTGGGGCGCAAACTATGGACAAAAGGGATGCCTCATAATGTCTAACCGCTGGTTTAATGAGTACACTTTCCGTTTGGTGGTAGACAAGAAGTACGTGCCGGAGAATATCTTGAAGGCTGAACAACAGAAGCCTATAATGGTAATGCCTGAGGATCCGCTCTTCGCCGAGGACAATTAAGTAAGAAAAAGATAATTAGAGAAGGATGAGGAACTATCCGATATAATTCCTTATTATTCTCTAATTACTCCTTATAAATAAATAACAGAAATAAAGTAATTATGAAAAAAGCATTTATTGCTGTTGCTGCGTTTGCCGTTATCGCATTCGCAAGCTGTGGAAATGAGCAGAAAAAGAACGCAGAGAACGCAGTTGACTCTGCTGAGACAACCGTAGTCGACGAGACCGTAAAAGCCGGTGCTGTGGCTGTAATAGAGGAACTGAAAGGAAGACTTGAGGAAAAGAATGCTTCAAAGGTAAAAGAGGCACTCACCAAAGCCCAGGCAGAAGTACAAGAACTCGTAAAGAACGACCCGGAGAAGGCTGAGGCTTATCTCAAGCAACTGCAAGATTATCTGAAAAACAATGCTGAGCAGATTAAGGCAGTAGCCGGAGAAAAAGCTGCGGGCCTCGCATCAACATTGTCTAACGCACCAGCCACTCTGGTGATAGAAACATTGAAGTCGCAAGCCGGTGATGCAAAAGCAACAGGAGCTGACGCTGTGGTAAAGGCTGCTGAGGCCGCTGCCGCAATCAAGAACGCACCAGAAGCAACAAAGAATGCGGTAGACCAGGCTATTGAAAAGACAAAGGCTGCTGCAGAAAACAAGGCTAAAGAACGTGCAGAAGAGAACAAAAAGAAAACCGAAGAGGCTGTAAACGCCCAAAAGAAGAAGGTTAACGATGCTATCAACAAGGGCTTAAAGGACCTGAAAACCCAAATAGAATTGCCAAGATAGACATAATTCACGGATATAAAAAAAGTGGTTGCGCAACTTGCACAACCACTTTTTTGTTTATACCTTATTATATATATATTACTACTGTATTCGTTTCGCCCGATTATCTTATTCGATCTGCATCGCGCAACAGCTTCTCATCGGCCTTAACGCCCATCCTTGCCATCACAAACAAAATAAATGCTACAAGTGGCAGGCAAGCTGCGAAGAAAATATGGAAAGTCATTCCATCCGGTGTTATCACATAATAAAATGTGTATATCGCATACCAAAGCAATACAAGCACCATGTTGACAACACACAAACGCGCCTGCAACTTACGCTTATTGTAAGCTAAGATGGCCCAAAGCGTGAACGGACAGGTGAGCAACAGCATCAAGCTGAACGGTGTCCACTGTGTGCGGCCGGTCGAAGTATTATGCAAGAACCAATTGGATATTTCCGAATAAGCCCCCACCCCGGCCGGTTCATAAGCCCCAACAGGCATCATCAGGCACACGACCACAGCGACAAGAGCCAACAATAGAAATACGGTTTGCTTACGTTGTATCATTATTAATATTCGTTTTGTTCATCCTTAGACGGATCGCGCCAATACACATCACCATCTACAAACTCCTGGGTTGCGAGCAATGTAGGCTTCGGCAGTTTCTCGTAATAACGGGAAATCTCTATCTGCTCGCGGTTCTCAAACACTTCATCGAGCGAATCATTGTATGAAGCGAACTCAGCAAGTTTCTTGCTCAAGTCTTGCTTTATCTCAACACCAATCTGGTTGGCACGCTTTGAGATGATAGCCACACTCTCGTAGATGTTGTCTGTCTCGTCACAAAGACTCATTATGTCACGGGTTACGGTGTTTACCGGTGCTTTTGACTTTTTGTAATCCATATTTATATTTACAGTTTTATTATTTCGTAATTTGTTATTTTCTAAGAAATCAGTTCTTTGTTATCTCCTTGCACTTGGCGATATACTTTTCGGCAGTAGCTCTCTCTTTAGAGTCCGGATACTCATTGATAAATCCATAACATTCGTCCTCTGCATCCTGAAAGCGCTGCATACGCTTCTCCTCAACGCTCATCTGTGCCAGCTCATACTTGCTTTTCATCACAAGGACCGAGAAATCTTCACGTAAAGAACTATAAGGGAAATCATTAAGTGCGTTCTGAGCGGTTATGATACAAGCCTCGTAGTTGTTTCCACCGCTGGTGCAGTTACCGAAATAAGTACCGAGATTGTAATATAATCGTGCCGAAAGTAGTTCTTTCATCACAAGTTTGTCCTGCAATTTGAACATACGCTGCTCTGCCGTACCTTTCAACTTGGCATCGGGGAAGAGGTCCATATACTCCTGAAACGCAGAAATCGCCGCAACCGTAGGCGACTGGTCGAGACGCGGTTCAGGCGTACTCATATAAAGACTTTGGCCGACATAGAATGAAGCCATCTCTGCGTAGCGTCCATGCGGATAGGTTTGATAATACTTCTTGAATGTCTCTGCCGCACGCTGATAGTCGCGTATGCAATATTCTGACATTGCAAGCATATACAAACATTCCTCTGCGTTGTCTGTTCCTTTCTCTATCGTTACGAGGTCGAGCAGCAAAGTGGTCGCATGGTTATACTTTCCATTGGCAAAGCATTCCTTCGCATACTCGTATTTATAGTCGTAATCAGTGGTCTTGTAAACCTTATTGAACTCTTGGGCGCAGCTCGAAAGGAGCAACGTTACGCATATTGAAATAAAAAAAGCCTTCTTCATTCCTTATATTATATTGAACTGCAAAATTACACATTATTCCATAAACGACAAAGACGGAAAGCCTATTTTTAGCAAAAAATCACTATTAAAAGATTATCTTTGAGCGTTTTTCAGCATTTTTTGAAAGAAAAGCATGAAGTTTTTGTAATTTTGTAACCTAAATATCAATGTATCAGGCATCAGACATAAATCTTCAAACATTAATCTTTGGATATTAAACTTTAATCTTTAAGTATTAATGAACTTCAAACTGACATCAAAATATAAACCCACAGGCGACCAACCGGAAGCCATAAGGCAGTTGACCGACGGGCTGAATCGCGGCGATAAGGCGCAGGTTTTGCTCGGAGTTACAGGCTCGGGGAAGACTTTTACTGTTGCAAACGTTATTGCTGAGCAGAACAAGCCCACACTTATTCTAAGCCACAACAAGACGCTTGCAGCCCAGCTTTACGAAGAAATGAAGTCTTTCTTCCCAGAAAATGCTGTGGAATATTATGTCTCTTACTATGATTATTACCAGCCGGAAGCCTACCTTCCCACTACCGATACATATATAGAAAAGGACCTTGCCATCAACGAAGAGATTGACCGGCTACGTCTCTCGGCCGTTTCGGCACTGCTTTCGGGCAGGCGCGACGTCGTTGTTGTATCATCAGTATCATGCATTTACGGTATGGGAGGCCCTACAACGATGGCATCGAGCGTAATAAAGATTAAGAAAGGAGAAATCTTAGACCGCAACGAGTTCTTGAGAAAGCTCGTAGATGCACTATACACCCGCAACGACATCGACCTGCAACGAGGCAATTTCCGCGTGAAGGGCGAGACCGTCGACATCGCAATGGCATACAGCGACAACGTTTTGCGAGTAACATGGTGGGACGACGAGATTGACACCATAGAGGAAGTGGACTCTATAACATTCCACAAACTCGGCAGCTTCGAGCAATACGAAATATATCCGGCCAACCTTTTCGTTACGTCAAAGGAGCAGACTGAACGCGCCATACATGACATTCAGGATGATTTGGTAAAGCAAATCGACTTCTTCAAGGAGCTTGGCGACAATATTAAGGCGCAGAGAATAAAGGAACGCGTGGAGTATGACATGGAAATGATTAAGGAGCTGGGGCATTGTTCGGGCATTGAGAACTATTCGCGCTACTTCGACGGGCGAGAACCGGGACAGCGGCCGTATTGCCTGCTCGACTTCTTTCCTAAGGATTTTCTGCTTGTTGTAGATGAAAGCCACGTCAGTATTCCACAAATCGGAGCCATGTATGGAGGTGACCGGGCACGCAAAAAGAACCTCGTGGAGTTCGGTTTCCGGCTTCCCGCTGCATTCGACAACCGTCCGTTAAAGTTCGAGGAGTTCCACGAAATGCTCAATCAGACGATATACGTATCTGCCACCCCGGCCGACTATGAATTGGAAGAGGCCGAAGGCGTGGTCGTGGAACAGATTATCCGCCCTACCGGACTGCTTGACCCGATTATTGACGTACGCCCGAGCGAGAACCAGATTGATGACCTGACGGATGAGATTATGAAACGCTGCGAGCGCGACGAGCGTGTATTGGTAACGACTCTGACAAAGCGTATGGCCGAGGAATTGACGGAATACCTGCTCAACCACGACATACGGGCTAACTATATACATAGTGATGTGGCCACGCTCGACCGCGTGAAGATTATGAACGACCTGCGTGCAGGACTGTTCGACGTGCTTGTCGGCGTGAACTTATTGCGTGAAGGACTCGACTTACCGGAGGTTTCGCTCGTGGCAATACTCGATGCCGACAAGGAAGGATTCCTGCGTAGCCACAGAAGTCTGACGCAGACGGCGGGACGGGCTGCGCGAAATGTCAACGGAAAAGTAATCATGTATGCCGACACTATCACGGAAAGTATGCAGCGAACCATTGACGAAACGGACAGGAGAAGAACGAAACAGCTAAAATACAACGAGGAACACGGCATCACGCCGCAGCAAATCATCAAGGACATAAAGGGCTCGTTGCCAACGCAAAACGCCAATGCGACTTCAGAAAAAACTAATGCCGTCGCGAGAAACACGCCGAAGTTTGGCGGCGGAGAAGCATCTGTGTATGTAGAGCCGACCAACGAATATATGTTTGCTGCCGACCCGATAGTGGAACGGATGACGCGCCAGCAGCTCGAAAAGAGTATTGCCGCCACCACAGAACTCATGAAAAAGGCTGCAAAAGAACTCGATTTCATACAGGCGGCGCAATATCGTGATGAGATTATCAGGCTGCAAAAGGAGTTGGAAATGAAATAACAGGAGACTGAAAACGGTAATTCCGAAGTTCTGACAATATTCTTTTGTTTTGTTACAGAGGCCTTGTAATGCGATTACAAAAGCCTTGTAATGCGATTACAAAAGCCTTGTAACGAGATTACAGAGACCTTGTAACGAGATTACAGAGACCTTGTAACGAGATTACAGAGACCTTGTAACGA
>ERZ809407.183-NODE-183-length-68382-cov-18.116967_pt1 | contig 68382 bp, 51 predicted proteins | sample MGYA00520792_ERZ809407 | MGnify/ENA primary metagenome ERZ809407 (study PRJEB31576, sample SAMEA3212665) | Homo sapiens | biome: human-gut; feature: human gut; material: fecal | place: Sweden | collected 2012 ...
ATCGTTGAAATAGGAAACTTCTTTTCTCTGAGCATAGACACCTACGCAATAGAATATTAGCATAAATACCAATAATGTTCTAAATGCTTGTGTTATTGTTTTCATTCCATTTCTACACCTTTAGGTTGTACAATCAGTTCCAATCGCTTGATATCGTCTTCTGTCAGCTGGATGTTACCTCCATTTCTGTAATAGTCGAGCACTCTTTCAGCACCATGGCGTCCCAATACAGCATGTTCTTCTGCTTTCATATAATATTCCACAGCAAGTTGCTTGTTTGATTTGCCATTCTCATCAGGCTCATAATAGAGGTCGCCAAGAATCAGATTGGCGAGAGGTACACGATGAGCAATTATAGCAAGTTTTGTCGCATCTGCTCTCAGTCTGCCTTTCCAGTCAGGTATGGTAATCAGCAGTTCTGCCAAGGAACAACCTTGATATGCAGCCTCTTTAATCATATTTATCCCAGATATTGTGTCGCCTTGGTCAACAGTAATCATTCCGAGGAGAGTCTTTGCTTCAGGACTGTCGCTCGCACGTAGTACATGCTCTATGCTGTCTGAATCCTCTTGAATATACGACTTATAGCCATCCATTAGGAGAAATAATGTTTTGTAATCATTACCATCTGGCAAGCCGTAGATATAGTCATCTATGCGATTGATTGCTCCACGCCCCTCTGCCATGTGAGCCATAGTAATCATTCCGAAGAAATCCTTCTTCACACCAATACCATCTCGATAACAATCTGCCAGTTTCAGATATGCCGAACCATCGCCCCAGCGAGCTTGATAGAGCAATGACATGATTGAGTCTTGCGGACTGAAAGTCATGCTTTTCTGTTCTGTCAACTTTGTTGAAGAAGCCATTTCTTCCATTATCTGTTGTTCTGAACAACTTGCAAGGAACAACATCATTATCATATATACGAACCAATTTTTCATCTTAAATTTCTTGTTTTTATTCTTACTTACTCAACATAGCATTGGCCTTTTTGGTATAGTCAGCAGCTCTATCTCTTGCTTTGTCTGCTTTATGAGAATATACCAAAGCTTTGTCTGCCATATTCCTCGCCCTGTCTTGATATATCTTCGCCCTGTCATATTTCTTCTGTCTTACATAATACTCGGCTTCTCTTAAATTATTTTGTGTCTGTCTGTTATAGTAATCCGCCTCTCGTTGGTAGCTTTCCGCTTGCCGCAGATAATATGCAGCTTCACGCTGGTACGATTGGGCTTGGCGAACGTAAAAACTTGAAGTCTGAGCATTAATTGCCAGATTAAACATGGAAAATAACAATATAACCACTAAATGTTTCATATTTCAGATGTATCAATATTCTTTCTTATGATAGAGTTTGGAGGTAGAGCATCCATGTGCAGCACAATTAACACACTCTGTATGCCCAGGCTTGTGCTCATAAATTTGACAACCGCACCCACTGTTACATCTTCCATAAAAGAAAGACCGTCCTTTGAAGGAGACATCAGAGTTAGAACGTGTCTCTACATAATCAGCCACAATCTCTCCTGTTCCTCCGCATCTGTTACATGTATATCCTGCATAAACACCATATCCGCTACATAGTGTACATGGGAACGTCTTCTGACTTTCTTCCTCATATATGTTTTCATTTGCGTATGAACCACTCGCAGTTGAAGGTTTTGAGTCACAACTTACAATTGTAGAAGTGACTATAATGCAGAACAATACTACAAAGATACTTGCTAATGACTTCATATTTCAATACCCTAATCCGTGTCGGGCACAACTTCTAAGTTTGTTATTTGTCTGTTTATGAGATATAGAGTACCGAAGTAACCATTTGCTATCAGAAAATTTTTATTTTGTGATTTTCTGCATAGAAAACCGGAAAACAAAAAGCAGAAGACCATGGAATACAAACTACATAGCCTTCTGCTATTTTATACTTTCAGAATAATCCTGCTGATTGATTATCTTTTCAAAGTGAACTTCTTTACAACCTTACCTTTTCTGTCAATAGTTCCATAAAGATTGATTTCTTCATCATCTGTCATACCGAATCCATCTTCATCACGATAGTACATACCATCAGGGTTAAGCTGCCATTCCACTTCTGCCACGCCATTCTTATATTGATATACATGACCAGGGAAATGAAACGAATGCGCTTTCGCTCTTTCAAAAGCATCTTGTGGAAGCCCTTTCATACTATCCCAGTCAATATCTTCATCTGTCACGATTTGCAGCACCTCATCAATAGACATGAACTCGTATGCGCATCTTGCCTCTTTGTCCATCAAGTAACGTGGTTTCCAATACCGCCCAATCACCTGAGTCACTAATGCCATATCTTCCCCCAAATCATTTTGTACAAGTGGTAGACCTTGATATTGTGATAAACATAATTCCCTATATAGTTTTTCCTCTTCTGACATATCTATATCATTTGACTTTCCCTCTTCATACACCAAATCCCATGGATTATCATTACAGATTACTAACCCCTCCATCTTACCTTGTACAAAATCATTTTCATCTGTATCATCTTTATTCTTAGCCTTAGCAAGGCATCGGAGTTTTCTTATCAAATCACGTTCTTCTTCATTCGCAATATCATAAGCAATTTGAATGTAACTGTCAAAAGATTTTTGAATCGCTTCGGTTGCTTGCTCCGATATTTCATCATTACCTTTCTTGGCTATAATGTTCATCGCACAGGCCATAAGCCGTCCTGCAAATCGTGAGTCGCTGAGGTTGGGCGCATCATCCAAATTTTGACGATATCCATCCTTAAAATTAACATTTCCTCTATATCCTCCCGTATATTCAACGGGCATCTTCGTTGCTTCTTCGTATGACTTATATCCGAATATGGCGGAAAACAATGATTCGAAATTCTTGCCATCGAGAATATCAACCGAATGGTTCATTAAATTTTGGATTTCATCAGGTGTACTGTCTGACAACTCTTCAAATTTTTTCACCGTCTCCACAATAATATGATAGCCATCGCCTTTTTCCAACAAGCGAACCTGTGCCTCAGGCAAAGTCTCAACTGCTTCTTTGCCTAATCTTTTCACTTCGTAATTAACAGCAGATGCAACATCTTTTCTAACTGTTTCTGGGAAGCGGACATAAACACATAGTTCATTTCCTTCCATACAGCTTATCGTGACTATGAACGCTATGAACGTATAATGCTTGCCTAGTACTACCACAGAAAACTTATTCCCATATCGGTAAGGTTCCATACCTGCTGAAACGAACATCTTTACGATGCAATCTTCAAGAGTAAGTCCCTTTTGGGTATAGCCACATTTGTATTTGAAAAAATCGAATATTCCCATAACAATTACTCTTTTGTTTGTTTATGACAATTGTTCCCAACATGATTTTCCTTCCTTTTTTATTTGAAGAATGAAATACCAAACAACAATACCCAATAGTCCAACTGGGAATGATGATGTTAGCATAGCTAAAAGTCCTCCAATTATACTTGATATGGTTAATAATAAGAATCCACTTTTACGCCAATTCAAAAGCATGACGATGGCTATAATATTGATTACTCCAAAAACTCCACTTACTATGGATAAAGGTATTGCTGCATCAGGATAATTACTTCCCCATGCCTGCTTCGGGAAGAAGTTTATCAAGCTCACTAATACATTAGCAACGATCGAGAAATATAACCATATTGAAACAAAGGCATTTCTCTCTTTATGCGGAACAAATGCTTCGTTAGAAAAATCGGTGTACTGATCAAATGTAGTATTTGATAAATCTGCATTCCTTTTTTCGTCAGACTTGTCGATTTTGAATGATTTTTGTGACCAACCACAATATGGACATCTCTCTTGATAATCGTCCAATTCATGTTTGCATCCACTGTTTATACATAATTTCATATCTTAAGACCCTACTCTGTGTCGGGCACAACTTCTAAGTTTGTTATTTGACAGTTTATGGGATATAGAGTCAAGAAGTAACCTTTTGTTGACTACAATTAGGCTTGCGACATCCCCGATTCTTTATTGGAATCCAATTCTTCTTCTCTTTCCTTCTATTTGCTTTTGTTCAAATTTCTCCTTTATACGCAAATGCTCTTCTATCACCGCCTTGCTGACGCTTGGTGGTGTTGTCCGAACAGCTTCTATAAGAAGTTGGGTAGAGATGTTACAATGGTTACGAAATGCTAGTCTCGCGGCAACATCCACTAGCAACTTGACATCTGCTGCCACTCTTCCTTGTAAGTGTTTGGCGACTTCTTTGATATTTATGCTGTCCGTTTTTCGCTTCCTCAATTGTATTTCCAATAACTTTTCTATGGTTTGCACATCTGGTACCCCAATATAGTATTTTCGTTCCAATCGTCCTGCTCTCAATGCAGCTTCATCGATTTCCTCTGGCATATTTGTGGCGGCAATTACAAACACGCCAGATTCTCCACAGTTGTTGATCTGGCATAAGAATTCGTTAATCTCTCCCGACTCACTTGCATTCTGTTGTTTGGTTCTCGTCCTCAGCAAAGCATCCACCTCGTCAAGAAAGAGTAGTGTCGGTGACTTTTCTCTTGCTTCTTCAAACAACCTTGCAATTTTCTCCTGTCCACCATGAATGTAAGGTGAAGCAACATCTGAGCATTTCACATACATGAAATGGCACTGCATTTCTTCGGCACACTTCTCGGCAAAGAAAGTCTTTCCACATCCAGGAGGTCCATACAGCAATATGCCATTGGGAATGGTGATACCAAGTTCCTTAGCTCGTTCGGCATCATTCAACACATCGATAATGTCATAACGGATTTTCTCTTTCAAGTCATCCATTCCTGCGATGTCAGCGAATCCATTGCCACGACGAATGTTTCGATGCTGTTCTTTATCCTTTACTGAAGAAGACAATTGTCTTGAAATGGCAGTCCTTAAGTCTTCAAGTGACTGGTATCGTTTTTCTGGTTGATATTCTGTAGCTTTGCCTATAATGGTCATCAGTTCATTGGATGGATTAAGTCCATTCAAAGATGGAATCAACAAAGGTTTACGCTTCATCTTCAACAGCACTAATGTTCTCATCGTCGTATCGAGCATGTCCACATTTATTGCCCAAGGCTCAATCCCGAACAGCATTTCATACATCAACGCTCCGATGGCATACACTTCGCTTAACTCGGTAAACTTGCCATGGAAGTATTCTGGAGCTTGGCAGACATTCTCATTGGTACATTGTGGAGGATAATGTTCCGACAAATTCTCGTCAATAGAATTATCAATCATGACAATATTATTGGATTCAATCTTTGAAGTACACACAAAATTGCTTGCCACTATGTTTATATACCCCAACTTTCCATTCTCTTTGTGAAGGCCATCAAGCAACGATATGATGGCCAAAGCTGACAATAAGGTCTCTTTTTCAGAAAAGAGCTTTCTTGCACGTATTCTGTCTTTTATGGTGCATATACTCTCCTTGTTATCGTAGTTACTTATATTCATACATCTCTTTGTTTGTTAATGGTACAACAATTGACAGGAGTCTTCGTTCTCATTGGAAATACTTTCAGCTTCGTCTTCTTGCGACTTATACAACATCCACAGTATTTTTGTCTCTTCCTCCTGCTCTTCTATTGGTGCTTTTTCTTTCAGCAATTTCCCAAGGATTTCTACATGACTGCGTGCGGCATCTTGATCATGCCATTTTTCCTTATCTTCTATTTCACGCATAAACTTGTAATAGCATGACCTCATATGGTCTGCTTTTGCCATGTGGTAGTCTATGCTTGAGATTTCATCAACAAGTTCTTGCATTTTGTTCAAGTCACGATGGAATACTGCTTTGTTGACAGCTCTCTCCAAGTCTTTAATATGAGATTCAGTGCCCGAATTGCCATAATGTAGCTGATGGCGTTTCAGTTGTTGTAACCAAGTCTTCAGATTTTCTTCCTCATCATCCAACTTTTGCTTTAACTGCATTTGTTCTATACGCCTATAAAGCTCTTTCAGATGCTGAAGTACCATTTTTTTCTCCAGTGAGCATTCGTTTTCCATTTTTACAGTGTTCAGCATTCTAATTTCATCACGAATGTCAACCCCCTTTGATTGCAAGTAATCCAACGATTTCTCCGCTAAGCGCAAGTCACGTTGTACTCGTTCTGATGCTTCTGTAACAGACTGGTGACGTGATGTGTCAAGATGCTTATTGATAGTCAAATCCAAATCGGGGAAGTGGATTTCCATATCCATCATTTCAGACGTGTCAACACTGAGCTTCACTTCAACAGAAGAATTAGCAGGTATGTATCTGTCAATCTCTAAGCCTGACAGTTCCACATCTGCCACATATTCATACAATACAGAAGAATTTCCCTCAACAAACTCATCGGCTTGATAGACAGGAATTATAATTTTATCTTCTTCATTGCCTGGATGTATGTCATTCATTGTCTTCTCCGTAAGAAGATAGCCTTCTGCTGGCAACAACTGGTTCTTTTCGAGACCAGACAAAGGCATGAATACGCTCTTCTCATAGCGTGAGTCCCATGCAGAGATGCCTATATAATAAGGTAATGGAGCACTTCCGACTTTAGCCCCTTGCATGATAGAGATTGAGTTTGGTTGTACGGAAATCGGATTGCCTTTCATGTCTGATGCTTTTACACGGAATACATTTGCTCCATTGTCCAGTTGAACCTCGACAACATTTCCGACAGAATCCACCTCTATGCTTTCACTTTCCCAAGAGCCATCCTCTTTGATAAATCGTACTTTGATATTCCCTTCATTGACCGGTTGACCACATTTAACGGCAATCCATTCTGAATCTTCTACAGATGTGCTTTCGTATTCCATGTCAAGGCGTAACGCCTCTTCATTCTGTTTTTCAACATCCCCTGTTTCAGACTTTATCGTGGAAGCATACAATGCCGCTCCGACAGACACAGCCGTCATCGGATTGACACTTGTATCAACCATCGCCCCAAGCCGTTCTTTCAACATTTCTCTTATGAGAGGGCTGTATGTAGGGCCCCCAACCAACAATATGCTGTGGAGGTCTTTTCCGCTCAAATTGTTACGTTCCAGCAAAGCGAGGCATATGTCTATTGCCTTTTGTGCCAGCGGAGCCATACATGCAAATACATCATTGCGGCTTAGAGTTAAATCGAGTTCCATCTCTTCACCGTCTTCATCGCTTCCCAGCTCTCCCAAATTGGAGAGTATGTCAATCTTGTCATTAAACGACACGCTGTTTTTTATCTCTTCAGCGAAAGGTTTCATAGCCTCACGCAACACCTGATGCTTTCTTTCATCAGCGATTGTAGCATCCAAAGCATACTCTTTCTGTAAGTAAGGAACCAATAACGTATCAACGATAGCATAATCCATGTTTTTGCCACCAAGGTAGTTGTCTCCTTCTGTGTCAAATACTTGAATGACACCCTCGGCAGAGCGAATAAGGGCAGCATCGAAAGTTCCACCACCAAAGTCAAAGACCAGCCAATAGCCATCCTTACTCTCTACATTGAAGCCGTAAGCAATAGCTGCAGCTATTGGTTCTTGAATAAGTTCGCAGTGGGTAATACCAGCTAACTCTGCCGCTTTCATGGTTGCAGTTTTCTGGTTAACAGTAAACTTGGCAGGGACGGTTACTACAGCCTCATTCACTGCAGTACCATCACCGACATAAGACTTCAAACGTTTCAATACTTCCGCAGACAATTCTTCAGACAAATAATCCGCATCCATGTTAGAACTATGGTATGTCGTGTCAGTCCCCATTGTACGCTTGAATTCAACAAAAGCATTTGAAGAAGCTGTATTCCATGTAAGTGTGGCTCTTTTTCTTTCACTCTGCATGTTGCGGTATGCTGCCGCACCAACCACTATGTTCTTCTTTTTGTTGAAGAACACACATGACGGCATAGTATCATCTGTAACCTCTATCTTTTGTATAACAGGCTTTCCATTAACAATACGGCATATACTCGAATTGGTCGTTCCGAGATCAATGCCAAATTCCATTCTATTTTGTCCCATAATAATTCCTTTTTATAAGTTTTGAGCAACTATGATATTTGCTTTCTGTATCATAACACCCTTATAATTAACTTGCGGACGATTTACCGTCTTTATATATTGTTCTCCTTGCTTCAAACTGTCGTCAGTTACGAATTCCACGTCAGCAATTATTCCCATATTATATGGTTTGCCTGTCATTTCCACTATTTCGAACCCACAACTTGCCATATACGCCTTCATACGCTTTATGCTCCGTTGAAGTTGCGAATAACCCTTTATGACAGAATCCATGCGAAGCATATTGGTTTCCATACGATTTATCTCTGTTGCCATCTGCAATATAAGATTAATTATTTGTTTGTCCATCTTATCTTTTTTCATTTGTTACAAAAAAGACAATTCCTGCAATTGCAATCCATACCAATATTACAAAGATAGTGTTGCCAGAAATAATGTCTAACAATATTAATAATGTAAGCCAAATAGGTAGACTCATAATAAGAGCCATTCCTGTATTTATGGCACATTTCATAAGAAAAGTATCAACCGTGTTTATTAATTTACCATCGCAAAATATTGAGAAAACTCCCCATAAAATACATCTTATAGGAAACCAAACAAATAACCCCATTCCAATGATACCACCTCCGATCATTCCTCCTGGAACAGCAATTAACAGTGGTGGCTCAAATTTGGCTAAAGCATTGCTTTTCTTTTCAATTTTCTTTTCCATCCTATTTGAACAGTTGAATAGTTTCTTTATGTTGTCAAGTATAGTTGCTGCATACAGAGCTTTACTTTTTATTTCATCTGAAGAATTACACCAAAATAACTTGGCAAACAACTTTGTCCAAAACGGAAAGTTCTCATTGATGATTCGCATAGCCTCATTTGACAATCTGTCAGACCAAATTCCCAACTGAGTCTTTTCTGTAAAAGTTTCCACCTCAGAATAATACTTTTCCAACAGAAGAACTTTCTCGCCCAACACGTGTAGATCGAAACTATTACCTTTTAGTTCTTTTAAATACCGTTCTATTAGGGAAAGATATAATTGACTTTTTTCTATCCTATGTCCTGTTTCTTCTAACAAGGCTGTAAACAACGTCTCTAATTCTTGCGAAGACATCCGCAAAGTTTCACAACCTATACTATCCAACCATTCCTGTGTGCGAGGAAATATTTCGTATGCGAATGTTAATGCTTTTACACAATTTTCTGACAGTAGATTGATTATTGTCAAGTCTTGCAATAACCACAACGGCTTTGGATATTTATCATCAAGTCTATCGTAATAGTTTTCAAAACCACAAGCAATCTCAGAAACAGTTCCATGTTCAAGCAATTCTCTGAGGTCATCAACCTCTGGTTTGAAAAACCAAAAGAGCGCATAGCTTATCTTGTTACTTGGCTGTTGCAATGTATTATATGCTGCCTGTATTTGTACTGTGGTTATATTATGTTGTTTCTCTCCACTTGCCGATACCACCAAATCTTTTACAACTTTCCCTACAGAGGTGAAAGCTGTAAGCCTTGCCTTACTTGCTGCCAATTCTTTGGCAGAACAATCGGCATAAACATTTAATATGTTAAAAGGATTTGGTTCCATCGTTTATATAACCCTTATAAGTGTCGGGCGCAACTTTTTCAGTTATTGTTATTGATTTGCCTTACTATTCTCTCCAAAAATCCAACCGCAAAGTCTAATGACTTGATGATGTGCGGTACGATGTCCTTGGCAGATTCCAGATCTGTAATTTTGTGGTCGTAATCCAAGGACACCTTAGTTTCATCTTTTTCAGACAAAAGAGCCTTGATGAACTTCACATTTCTATTCGTCTCATTTACGGCTTCCTTTAGCAACTCCTTATCATACAAGGGAAGTCTTGCCACAAATGGAATGCAGAAGCGTACCATGCTTTCATCCTTACCCACAACATAGAAATACACTTGTCCGTTGTACTTGAAATGCCAACCTAAAGAGGGCATCAGTATCGTTTGACCACACATTTGGCGAATTTCGTTTACAATTTCTTCCTGCTTCATAATCACAATTGTTTTGTTTTTGCCATTTATGAGTGAAGAGGAAGAAAAGTAACCATTTCCATCAGTCCAACATTACAAACGCAGCCCAATGGAATGGATCGGGATGCTTCTGTCTGATGATTTCTTTGGCTTCCTCAAATGCCTTACGTTTGTTCCAAGCATTCTTCTTGTCGGCAAGGCATTCATAAAATGTGGTCATAAACTCTGAGGTCGTTTTGTCGCTCACGTTCCATAACGACATGACAATAGTTCCGACGCCTGCTTTTTTGAAGGCTCGTTGCAATCCATATAATCCTTCAGATGTAGCCTTGCCTTGTCCCGTCTGACATGCAGACAATACGACCATATCCGTATTGCTCAAATCCAAACGTGCTATATCATTAGCTGTTAATATACCACCAAGCACACCTTTTGGTAATTGTTTGCCTAACCAAGCAGCATTACCACCAGACATGACAAGTCCAGAAAGAGACATAGCATCTGTATAGCCTTTGAGATAATCTACATCCTCCGCTTTATTAGGAGTGTAATAAAATCCATGAGTGGCAAGATGCAATAATCTTGGGGACTTACCATTCATATCGAGGAAGGATTCTTCCGTACCGTTCTTTCCCATATATGGAGTAACTTGCCATTTGTTATCTTTCAAGATGTTTTCTATCTTAAAGATCTCTTCCTTTGTACCTTGTAAATCATGGAATATGGAATCACCACGAGCTATTTCTCCACGTATGGCAAACAAGTTAGACAAATCATATTTCTTTGACTCTTCTGCCATTGCGGTTGTCTCCACATCATATTGCAAACCTCCATACAGTACTGCAGTATCATCCTTACAACCAATAGCATTGGACTTCATCTTCACCAATTCACGAGCCGAAGACAATCTGACAAAATGATAATGGCTACCTAAGAGTGAACCGTCTGGCAATGGTAAAGATTCCAATGAAATCTGGAACAGTAGCTGTGATGGAACATAGTATATGGTAGTACCTTCTGATACATTCTCTTTCAATGGCACCCATAACAATTTCAGTACATCTTCTGAATAATCTTCACTATAGTACATATCTGGTCTCACGATGCCAAGAGAATCAATCTGCCTTTCAGCAAACAATGCTTTTAGCAGCGGATAGCCTTGCACCTTATTTATAATATAAGCTGCATACTTTCTTCCTTGAGTTTGTGAAATATAGTCGGTAAAGTCTATCAACACTTCGTTTTGTCCCAAAGCGTGCTTCACCGCATCATAATCCACATCCATGAAGTCTGTGCCCTCACTATATCCTTTGCATCTATTCATCAACAGATTTTCCAAACGGCTTGCTTTTCTTGACACACTTAGGATGCTGTCAGCATTTGCATTATAGTCTTTTTCCCAAGCCTTCACCTGATTTTTCATACTTGCCAATGTAGTATAGTCGTGCATGTCCTCAGGCGTACCCATCCTCTTAATGACATCATACATGGAGCGTTCCGATTCCAAGAGAAAAGACTTCGACATAACAAGAGCGTCATAGCAATTCTTTGTAAAAGCCGTCTGTGTCTGCTTTGCCTCCAAAGCGTATGGCGTCATCATGGTAAACAATGAGGATAGAGGATTCCACAAACCTTCACGCTCTGTGCTATTCATGTATGGGATGCGTTGTTTCATCAAAGCCTTCAATTGCAGTACCGCTGCTGTATAATCATTGCAACCATACGTTACATTCCCAGCAAAACCTTCTGCATTGGCAAGATATATTTGCGCATTGATATGTTCCAGACTGTTCTCACCATATAGTACCTTTGTGTATTCGGCATACTTCCGATAATACTGTTCAGATTCTGCATAGTTCCCCAACTGATGCTCAACGCCTCCTATTAGAGCCAACAAGGATATTCTGTCGCCATCCGTTTGTGGATATTTTGTGGCAAGCAATTCATTTGCTTTCTTATAGTCATTCAAGGCTGATTGGTAGTCTTTGAAAGCAAAATGACATCTGCCTTTTGTTGTATATAAGTGATAGAGTTCTTTAGAATCTACTATTCGTGAAACCGTTTCAAAAATCTTATCAAGGCTCCTATAGCAGTTCTCCTTGTCACCCATCAGCCGATAAATATCAGCCAAAGCCATGTAAGGCATATTGTAAGTGGCATCACCCACTGGGATATGTGCCTGAAATTCTTCTATTGCTTTCCTGGCATATTGCAGAGCATCGTCATACCGTCCTATGGCTGCATACAGATTTCGCAAGTTGGAATAACTCAGATGTTTATTGGCTGATATGTTTTTTGCATCAGCACGCTCTGCAATATTCTTCCCGCGCAAGTACCATTGCTCCGCAATGCCGTATTGACCGTAGCCTCTCGCTTCATTGCCTTTTTGGTTGTAATAGTTGTATTTTGTCTGCAAGTCGTAAGTTGCTTCAACCAATGAATCCATACTTGCAGAATAGGTCTGAGCCTGCCGCACATCGCCTATTGTCTTTCTTATATACCACAGTTCTTTCAGAATTTCCATCTGAACATCCGGTTTGCCATACTGCTTTGCTAAGTATAAAGCCTTTTTGTATGCATCTTCAGACCCAACAATATCATAAAGCAAACCTTTGATTGTCGCAATCTGTTTCAATACAGAAATCTCATCCGTTACTCTTCTCTGTTCTTGAAAACCTTTTAGAGCATTCTGATAGCACGCCAAAGCCTTGTCATACTGTTGGGACAAATGATATTCAGCCCCTTCAAAATACCATGACAAGGGAATCTTTGGCAAAACATATTCTCTTACCTTGCCATCAGCGTATGGCATAATCTCCTCCAATATGGCACGAGCCTTAGCTAATTGCCTGTTGTCTCTGTGCATAAAACTGGTGGCATACATATATCCGTTCATGGCATACAGATGACCGACATCTTTTTTTTCTTTCTCTGTAAGACCGCCTGACATCAATTTCTTAGCCAATAGATACGCCTCTTCATAGCGTTTCAAGGTTTCATAACACATGCAAGCCATCGTCTGACTGCATACATACACTTGATGTTCAACCTCATTTCGCTGCTGTTCCGTATTTCTTCCGACAAGGAGAAAAGCATTCAGGACTTCAGCGGTCTTCTTGGCATTGTTCAAAGCAAAGGCTTCATTCATTTTAGCCGTGACTTCCGCCTCGGTCAATGTCTGCGCTTGCATCTGCAAACTACAACAGAATAGAACTAACGATAATAGCAATGCTTTATTCATGATGCAATGATATGGTATCTGTTGATATAGAGTCATTGCTGATACTGTCTGTTGGTGCCGTCATATCAAACACTTCGTTTTCATCGCCACGCACATTGTCAGTAGGGGAGTTTTCTACAAACAGAGGATTGATAGCAAAGAAGCCTATCACCAATATAGCAGCAATGCTTGAAATCCAAAGCCAAGACTTTCTGCGACCATCTTTTATTTCCTTTTGAAACTCTGTCATGGCTTTCAACTTCTCTCCACGGCTCACCATCGCCTGTTTAACATTCTTCGTAAACTCATACAGTTCTCGTTTCTCTGCATCCTCTTCTATCTCTTTCAGGAACTGTGCCTTGTCTTCCTCCGACATGGTGTCACCATGAAGCAAGTATTCGTCTATTCTATCTTGAAAATTATTATTGTCCATATCCATCTGCCATTTTATGAGTTCAAATAGTTGTGATAAATGTTTCGAGCCGAAGTGCGCAATGACTCCATACACTTGTGCTTCTTCGTCTTGAGAGCGTTCTTTGAGTCTATTGTCGGTATTTCCAACAGGATTGTGTCCAAGTCCTTCTCCTCATAGTAGAACTTGCTCAATATCTCACAGCACCGCTCCGACATATGTGATATGACATCAGCAATGATGTCAAGCATCTTGTTGTCTTCCGAATCATATAGCATATTGATGTATTGCTGCGCATCAAATCCTTCTTCCTTTATCTTTCGTCCCATTTCTGTTTCTGGATCTGCATAGGTTGGATGTTCTCTTACCCATTCCAAATACTTGATGCGAGCAATCCCCATAAAATAGGTAAAGATGCTGCTACTCAAAGGTTCGTTGTTCTTGCCCATCACTCTGCCATCGCTCACATAAATCTTCCTGCGCTCGATATTCTCCCACATCGCAATGAATGTGTTTTGGAATATTTCCGTGGCAGAATCCTCATCAGCGAAGAACACGCCACGATAGTTTGCCCAAAAGTATCGTGAGCAATAAGCATACAGTTCCGACTGTATTTTTCTATCCTTATCATACATGCCAGCAACAAGTCGGGCTTCTTTCTCTTGTTGCGGTGTACGCATTTGTATTGTCTTTGCCATTCTATCTACTCAGTATGTCTGTTATGTTGTATTTATTGATGTCCTCGCCTGTCATTTCTGGCTGTTGCGGTCTGCTACTGGTATTGCGGTTCACGAACTTTCTGATTCGTCTCATAAACTCGTCGTTGTTTACTTTATCACTATTCTTCAGTTCTTTCCACAATGCGTATGTTAGTTTACCAACTGTAGGTTTCTTCATCTCGATATTCACTTGGTCGCTTCTGCAAGCACTGATGGTAATCCATCGTTCCGCCAATGGTTTTGCCTTAGTATTAATGACATTTTCTTTGCCATTGTCACCAACGAAGAACGATTTAATCGCCTCAAAGGTTTCATATAAGCCGCGAGCTTTTTCGCTGTCAACCACCAACGTGTCTTCCACACCTCGTACTATTTCATCATCTTCTCCACGAGTGCCATCACCACTATGGCAAGCGTCTATTACCACCAATAGCTTTCCTTTCGCTCCGATTTTATTACGGATAGCATTGAGATACACATTCAGTTCATCGTCCGTCAGATGTTTCTCACCATGATAAGTTGCGCTTGCTTTCCGACAAGCATCATACGGAATCCAACATTCATCCAGTCCGTCTCTCTCGTCATTATGCACATCCGTCATCTGTTGTCCATGTCCAGAATAATGGATATATACCACATCGTCATGTTTGCATGATGCCGTCATTCTCTTGAATGCCCTAACAATGCCAACCTTTGTTGCCTGTCGATTTACCAATGTCATGACAGATTTGAATCCTGCGTTTTTCAGCATCGCTTGAACAAACGGAACATCCTTGTCGCCATTGATTTTGTTCCAAGCCTTATCCTGCTGTTCTCCTAACCCTATAATCAAAGCTCTCTTTGTCTGTGCGGAGACAGACAAAGAGAGCAACAGGAGAAGGTATATGATGACTCTTGTCCTCATTCGAATATTATTATAAGTGGCTTATTGGATTGACTAAGTGACTGAGATAAATTTCTATCTGTGTTGGTTACGATGGCTATGTCACTTACGGAATTTATAACCAATTGATGTCCATCCGGGAATTTAACCTTATATGCCATGTCTGTTTACCTCTTTTTCCACAAAATTCTTAATCTAATATGTTTTTCCGTATATGTTTTCACCTATTTCACTTGCTTTGCAGAAATAATACAGCAGAATAAATCCTCCAATATAAGGAATACAACATATAAAGTAAAAATAGCCACTTTTACCAACATCGTGCAGTCTTCTTACAGACACAGACAGCCCCGGGATAATCGTTGCTGTTAAATATATAAATGCAGCAATGCACAATATTGGACTTATGACATCATGGTCAATAGCAAAAGCCAATAATACAGGAATAAAGAATATCAAATTATTGAATAGTGCAAAATACCAATATTCAGATCGTGACGCACGTCCTTCAAACTTTGCATATTTTTTGAAGCATGTCTTTACTGCCCACATCATATTCCGATTCGGTATATGTTCTTCATAGGACTGTTTGGATTCTGGTATGTCGTGCCGTTTAGGTATTTTATTAACCTCTATGTTTTTCACTTGTTCTTGTACAAAGAAAGAAGATTCTTGTCGAGGATTTAATGTAATACCATTACCGTTAGGTATATGTGTATCTTCTACTATCTTTTCAATTGCAGGTAACCGAGAACCGCATTTCTTGCAGAATTTTGCTTCATCATTCTCTATCTTGAAGCCGCATTTTGGACATATTCTCATAATTATTGTATTTTAATTTTTAGAATGTTCTTTGTTTCTTTTACTTCAGGCATTTCTGTTGTATATGTTTGTGGGGCTTTACCCTCTTGGAATACAACAACCTTACATATTCCAGAGCCTACGACACCCGTGGGTTTTGATAGTTGATAATATACGAGTTGAATTGTATATTCACATTTGGGTGGTCTTGCCCAATAAATATTCTCAGCAGACCCTTGATTTAAAGAAAAAAGGCACAATAAAGTGCCCCATTTTCTACCTAATCTGAAGATTCTCCACGTAATATTGACTCCCAGAAGAGATGTTTATTCGTTTTACCGATGATGGTAATGCAGGATAAACCTCGAAGAACTCGTGGTCTTTGTTGTCTTGAACGATAGTTCTATTTCCTTCGAAGCCAATGCTTGAATTCTGAAGATAGTATTTGCGACCTGTATCAGCATCTTGAATATACTCATCTTGGCTACTATTAACATATGTACCCTTTGTGGTTGGAGTAACAACTTTCTTGATTACGGTTTGAGTAGGTAAAATCTGGATTCCTGTTGCACGCCATTTGTGATCAGAAGTAACAATCGTCTCACCACCAGAAATATTTTGAATACCATTGTTGTCTAATGTTATGTTGTTTACAATCCACCCCTCTGTGCTTGATTCATAGAAATCAAGTGTCTTTGTAGTCTTAGGTATCTCTGGGAAATATAACTTAAAAGTCAATGAGACATTGTTAGCCGATTGATAGTTTGGATAGTCTGTATGACTTGGAGAATAAGCAATACCTTCTGCACGCTTTAGTGAATACTTCTTTCCATTTGCCATAATATAGGCATTCTTATTCATAGAGCACCACTGATACTGACCACCATTATAGGAAATGAACTCTAACACAGTATTTTCCCCCTCCCAATATACTTTAGAAACAAAGAGTTTTTTATCACTTGCTGTTGAATGATGTGGGAAAATATAAGTGTCAGCTTTTCCGAACGTACCATTTGAGGTGGAGGAAGGAGTAGAAGAGTTTGTCTGATTGAGCTTTTCATACTCTCCATTGAATCCTTCAACAGAGGTCTTTATTGCTTTTATCATAGAAGGAAGAACCGATGTGAATGGTTTTGACTCCTTCAAATACATTTCACAATCGAACACTAAAACATTGTCTCTGCAATCACAAAAAACAGGCATACCACCAGCGGCATTTAATGCAGCTCTACGTGCAATATCTTCTTTGTATGATTCTGGAAGGTTAAAATAAGCACCTATTGTTACATACATGGGATCTTTATCATCCGCACTAATCTGTACTATGTAGTTTATTTCTCTGGATGTGAATCGGATGACTTCTCCACCATCATCTTGAAGATTTGTACCAACCTTCTTGATTGCATTATAGATTTCTTGCTTAACCTGTTTCTGAACATTGCTCAATGTTTGTGCCGAGATGGCACAAACATTGAACAAGCTAAGTATGCATAATAAAACCTTTTTCATAAACTATATTATTTATCTTCTCAACATCTTAACTGCATCCAGAGATCCCTTATCTCCATATTTTGCAGCTTGCTCTGTATAATAGGAAGCCAGGCTTTGGTCAACTTCCGTACCTCTTCCAAAACGGTAGCACGCACCTATCTTACGATAGACATCTGCCAATAAACCTTCATTTATAGAACTTGCATCCTTTACTGCTACAGACAAATATTTAAAAGCTTTATTATAATCCTTTTCAACTAATGGTTCTCCATCATAATAAAAAGTTCCTAAAACTGCACAAGCAAAAGAATATCCATTGTCAGCTGCTTTAGTCATATATTCCAAAGCCTTACTATTTTCCTGATGAAGAATTTCGCCTACCAAATACTCATATCCTAACGAATATAATGCATTGTCATAATCATTATCTGCTGCTTGACGCAAATATTGAATTGCTTCTTGTGTATCTTTGCTTACACCGTCTCCACCTTCTTTCAGGATGAAGTATAGACGATGCATAGAATAGTTGTTTCCTTGTTCTGCAGCTTGCTTGTAATATGAGACAGCATTAGAGAGACTTTTGGTAACACCATATCCATTTTCATAACACATTGCTAAACCAGATTGCGCAGAAGAATAGCCTGCGTCTGCAGCTTCTTTGAAAAGCTGAAAAGCTTTTGGCTCATCTTCAGTCACACCTAAGCCATATAAATACATATTTGCTAATTGTGCATATGCATTTCCATAACCAGCATTTACTGCTTTTTGATACCATTGGAAAGCTGAATTATTGTCAATATCCATGCCTAAGCCATAATAATACATATCACCAAGCATTTTCATTGCATTTGGCACCTTGCGTTCTGCAGCAACAGACAAATATTTATATGCTTGAGAAAAATCGCGCTCTGCACCATAGCCATTAAGATAAATCATACCAGCTTCACTCAAAGCTCTAGTATTGCCTAATTGAGCAGCTTGAGTAATGAGTTCTGTGGATTTTTGAAGATCTTCTTTTAATCCACCCATTCCTTCTCTATATGCAAAACCAAGTTCTAGAATTGCTTCTGCGTTATTTTGCTCTGCGGCTGCCTGTATTGATTCAACGCCTAATGTTGCATTTTGATCTATATTGTAATCTTCACTACCATGCAAATACAATAGACCCAATTCTAACATAGCGTCATCGTCACCATTACCTGCTGCTTCCTTCAAGAATCTTAGATACATGGCCTTATCAGCATTAACATAAATACCACTTTTATAAATTTGACTTATATAATAAGTAGCACTAGCATCTTTTTGTTTATGCGCTTTGTTTAACAATGTCCACGCTTGCTGGTAATCTTTTAAAACGCCAACACCATACAAATAGCATAAGCCAAGGTCTTTTTGGGCAGGTGCATAATTCTTTTTTACGGCTTTTGTTAACCATGTTGTTGCAAGATTATAGTCCTGAGCAACGCCGCCATTACCGTTAATGTAGCACTGTGCCAAGTTATACATGGCTTCTTTATCACCCTTTTCTGCGTATTTCTGGTAGAAAGACGCATCCTGTGCGTTTGCGCTGATGGTAACAACCATCATGAGCAAAAGAGAAAGTAGATATTTCATAAGTATAAAAGATTTTTAATCGTAATAACCAAGATTATCAAGAGTTGTAATGATTGCCCGTGCTCCGCTTTGACCAGCAGCTTTTGCCTTTTTTGCGTAGCGGTCAGCATCATCATACTCATTGTTATTCAAATAATACTTTGCCAATGGCACATAAGCTGGAGCATAGCCTTCGTTAGCAAGAACCTGTACTTGCTTATAATCACCTTTGGCTAAAGCAACACTCAACTTGTTCTTCTGAGAATCTTCTGTCTTCTCAGTTTCAGCAGCAGGTTGAGTTGCTACAGGCTGTTGCTCAACAACTGTTTCGGTTGCTGGTGTTTGTGTTTGCTCTCTCTGAGTCTCTCTTCTTGCAGACTCCGTAGTTCTTGCAGGACTTTGAGTTTCCTGTGGTTTCTCTACGACCTCAGTCTTTGTGGCTGTAGCCTCAATTTCTTCATCACTACCAGAGAAAGCAAAGAAAAGAATTAAGAACAGAGCAACGATAGCAACTGCAATTACTCCGATTTTTGCAATAGGAGTTTCACTCTTTGGGGATTTCGGAGTTGATGAAGCTGGATCTTTTGTTGGATCTCCCAACCAGATGCCGCCATCATTCTTTCCGTACAAGTCGGTTCCGCATTCTTTGCAGAATCTTACGTTGTCATTTTGGATTACCTTTCCACATTTTGGGCAAGTTTTCATATGTTATTCTATATTTATTAAGACGATATTTTTTAACTCATTCAATGTTGCCATGTTCACGTTGTATGCTACAGGTTCTTTACCTTCTTGGAATACAACAACTGTACATGTTCCTGATTCGGATTTACCAGATTGAGACTTTCCGTAATAGTTAAGTGCTACAATATACTGTCCCCTTGGTGGCTCATTCCAGTATATGTTTTCTGCAGCACCATTGCCGCCTTCACGATTATCTACGTCAAGGTAACCTCCTGTTGATAAGTCCTGTTTATCTTTGTAGTAAATCACCTTACCATTAGGCTGCTTCACGTGCAAATCAATATCAGCATGAAAGTTCCAAAGCAATGTAACTTTTAGAGCACCAGTAGAACCGATAGACTCAGCCTGTCTCACAACTTCTGTTGCAGTTGAATCTATTTCAACTTCATCTTCTGGAGTCGGTGCAGCAATTGAATCAATTAATGGCGTAGGTGGTGGAGTTTCCGTAGATTGCTCTCTACTACAACCATTGCAATTATTCAATAGCAACAATATGATCAATATTGGATATATCAATCCAAGAATAGTTTTCAATGACTTCATAGCTCATTTATAATTGCAAAATGAATACTCGGTACAATACATCCATCGCTAACTGAAGAAATAGAAAGACTGGAACACAAATAAGAAACATCTTATGCATAGTCTTATGTTTGAAGAGTATCATTGCACACAATGCCCCAAATGCGCCACCCAAGAATGAGAACAGCAGTAGAATAAACTCAGGGATACGAGTTTTTTGATAGACAGCTAAATGTTTATCCCATCCATATAAAGCGAAAGTGAGCAAGCTCATCGCATATATTACAAACAAATCATAATAGATTTCCATACTTTTCGAGTTTTTGTTATTGATATATGCCTACAAATGTTCCTGCAAAGATTGCTGCTAATACAGGCCATAGATAGAATACGGCAGCAATAGATGCCAAGACGAGAAGAATTTGCAGAAGAATATTCAACCACGAAGTGGTATTCTTTTCTTGCAAAAGATACTCGTTCTCATTCTTGTCAAGTGTGAATGTAAATGGATCGTATGTCTTTGCTCCACCTTGAATTGAAACAGAGATTGGCTTTTCCTCTTTGAAAGTATCAGCTCCTAAATACGTGTCACCATTCTCATCGAGAGTAGCAAGAACATCATTAGTTCCTTCCTGTAAGAAGCGAACACGGTCACATCTGATAGGCTTACCTTCTGTATCACGAAGCATCACCTTTATTTTAATATCTTCTTCCTTTGGCTCGTATGGAACATGGAATACATATTCTGGTTGCTCAGATTTCAGTTCATAATCTGCTGAATTGGTCGGATTGAGTCCATCAGTCACCTTCATAGTCTTACCCTCTTCCATTTCTGGAAGTTGTACAATACCATTTTCGTCAGAGATATACTCCTTTGTTACTCCATTATATTCAACAGATATAGGATATTTGTTGCCAATGAAACCATTACCCCCTTCGATTCGGATATATGGTGAGAACTTAATAGGTTCTACAGGAGGTTCTGGATGAGCGGTTGTCTTTTCGAAATGGAAAACATTGACAGCAGTTTCCTGAAGTACTTTTGATTGTGACTCGTAATCAGGAACAGAAATGGTACAAGAATCTCCTGCAACCACATCAACACGTTGTGTGAACAAGCCACGCTCATTTGTAACTCCTGTGTACTGATTGCCAGAATAGGAAATTGTAACAAACTTGCCAACAGCAGGTTTGCTGTCCTCAATTACAGAAACTTCAATATCAGTTTTCACTTCCTCTACTGGAGTTTCAAAGACAAACTCTATTGTATTTGTTCCTGCTGATATTGGCTCTGATAGTGATTGGTCACGCAACGTAGCAATTACTTGTTCGTTGTCATGTAAAGGGAGTTGGATTACCGCAGAACCATTTGCATCTGTTGATGCCTCGTAGTTTTTGCCGCAATACTGGATAGAAACCTTCTCTCCAATTACAGGATTAGCATCAACTGTTGCTTTTACATGTAGAGTTGTGTAGATGGTTACGTCAAAATCGTAGTCTTCACGTCCTTCTTCAACAACTAAACGGAAGTCTTTCCCTGTTACGAAGTCCTTCAACAATAACTCATTTTGAGTAAGGTTATTGAAATGATATTGACCAGTTTTATCTGTCTTGAACTTCTTGACTTGTGTAGGTATCTGCACTCCGAACTCATACATAGGTTGCTTTTCACCATCGTATGAGAACGATATGTTAACTGGAGTATTTCTTTTCAAATCACCTTTATCAGGACCTCCTTTAACTCTTACCGGCTTCTTAAATCCCCAACCAGTAACAAGAATTTTTACCTCTCCTTCGTCATCATTATAGTAAATATAACTATCATCAGGAATGGTAAAGAGTTGCTCTGCAGTATTACTTCCTATTAACGAGGCAATATCTTTCTTGGTTTGGATTAAAGCGTCTTGAACAACACTTCTCTCAAAATCGCTGGCAGCAACCATTTGATTCCATTGACAGCGAGTATCTGACCAAAGATAATAGCCATTACCTATATTGATTTTGGCAAAAGGATTGTCTTGACCAAGTTTTTTGGACAAGGTCTTGAACAGTTCAGAAAGATCCTTCTGAACAACCTTATGTACTTCATTTACTGACGACTTTCTTTCCATATTATTCTTATGTCAAGTTCGTTAATTTGAGTAACCAAGAATCTCTGCTTCAATAGCAGAATGATTCATAGGATTTGCTTTTATTGCTTTGATATAAGCTTTATAAGCTTTATTCAAATATGGCACTTGAGTAATCTCAGAGTCAATTCTTCCCTTTATATTGTTCTTTGACATTATTCGTCGCAGGTCATCATTCAGATCATCCTTTGAATAGCTTGTTACACCTTCACGATTCTTGTTGAGTTTCTGAATAAACTCCTTGAATACAGTCATGCCTGGTTCAAAGTGTGAGAGCACACCCCTTACATGATTAATCTCATCACGCTGAACAGCATTCACGTTGCTGAGACGAGTCAAACGATCTAAGATACTTATCAATTCACCTTTGTTCAATTTTGAATTAGCAATGCGAATTGCGTCATCATAAGTACGTTTGTTTTTTAGAACATCGTCAGTTTTAGCTATCAGCGCATTAATCTTTTGGTCAGTAGAATATTTGCTGCATTTTGTTTTAATAGCAGTCAGTTCTTCAACACTTAACAGAGAGAAAGGCTTTTCTAATGTACCCTTGCTCTCATCAATCAGCTGCTTACTGACATTATTTTTAATAGTCTCCAATTCTGCCACATTGCCGTTTAACTGGCTGATTTGTGTTTCAATTGAAGAAATCTGAGCAATTAAGTTTGTGCTGTCCTTCGACAAAGATGCAATTTGAGACTCCAATTGCTTTTGTTTATTAAGGAGCTCCTGCAACTTTTTGTAATTTGGACTACTTAACAACTTTGACAGCTCTGCTTTTTTTTCATCGAGTTCTTTTATTTTTGCATCTGACTTCTTTGTCAACTTAGAACTGTCTGTTCCTATAACGGCAACAAGTTCCTTTTTGCGATTTTTCAAATTCTGCAAAACATCGTTCAAGGAATCTTGTCGAGCAAGTTCCTTTTTGTACAACGCCTCATAGTCTGTTTCCGCTTGCGCAAAAGCATCATTGCAACTGAAGGCGAGTAGCATAACGAGTAATATATTTCTTATTTTCATATCTATTCGTTTTTCAATTGCATGATTAATGTTTCAGTTTCAGTAGGGGCGTTAAATGGATCAGCCTGAAGTTCATTCCAATACTTTTGGCAAAGTGCTTTAAGAGTTGGAATCATATCGAAGTAACGCTTTCTATTCTCGACATCTTCTGGTGCATCAGAAATGACTATAGAACGCATGGCATCAATACAAGCAGACTCGTTGCCCTGATATTGTTCGCGAACGTTGCTTTCATTTACGGCTTTTACAATATTCTGTAATACCGTAATTCCAGCACCATATCGAGAAAGTTTGATGTCAAGCGTATCGATCTCAGAAAACTGAGTTTCTGAGAGTTTTACTATACCCTTACGGAAATCATCCTTCTTTATGTCGAGTAGCTCATAGAGTTTATCACGAGTTTTATCTATTTTGTCACTATTGAGCTTTTCCGTCAAAAGACTCTGGGCTAAGTCAAATAACTTCTTATTATTATTACATGCGTTTAATCGCACATTGAACTCTGCAAAGTCTGGCAACTTTGTGAATGATCTCATCTTAGATTCTATCTCATCGAGAACTGCTATCGTAATTTCAGAATAAGGTTTTGTCAACACCTCCTTGTATTGAGCATACATCTGTTCATCTTTAATGGCAGAATATGCGCCCATACCAGAAATGTTACTTTTCAGACTCGCCAACGAAGATTCTTTTTGCTGACGCAATGCTGCCAATTCTTTCTTGCGAGTTTGCAGTTTCTCTACAACACAATTTAAGGAGTCAATCTTTTGCTGAACAGAAGCTACTTTTTTGTTATCAACATCACCTTTTAGTTCGTTACATAGATTGGCTATGGAGTCAATCTGAACATCAAGGCGCGACTGCTCTGATCCAAACTTAATAATAGTTTGATACAAAGCTGTTGTATCAGCAAGTAGAGCTTGTATTTCTTTCTCTATCTGCCGATTACGATTAACAAGTTCTTCCCAAGACTCCTTCTGTGCACTTGCTGGAGTACCAGCAAGACACAGAAAAAGTACAAGTAATGATTTAAGAATCTTAGTTGTTTTCATTAGATTCATTCCTATCTACGTCATCTGCAAATGAATTGCAGAAATTGTTTAAATAGTTATTTGAAGAAGGAGCCTCGTTATTGAACTTATTACGAGCATCTCGTAATTCAATCAACTGGCTTCTTGTACGTGAAGATTGCTCAATATTACGATAGTGGTTTACGATGTCACTTGCAAGATCGTTGTAGAAACGAGTCCTTGCATTATCAAGTTTAGAAGGAATCGCATTCAAACCATCCTTAATGTCCTTGATGTTTGCAAGATACTGCTTGTAATTCGCATCATTCTGCATCGAGTTCTTCTCTGATAACATCGAGTTTCTGTAGCTTGAAAACGATCTCCATGAAGTTCCATCAAAACCAGGAGTTAATCCTATGCCCTTATGCGCAAGCGCGTAGGCTTTCTTGTATGTATCGTTTACTGAGTTAATCTTCTGGACATTTGGATTAGATTTGGCGTTTTCATCTTCAGTCTGAATCTTGCCTAATGCCTTGATATAGAATTCAACTGTAGCTTTTCTACAAGATGCAGAAGCCCATTCTTGGAATAATTTATTAGAAACAACCTCTACTGCGGTTGTTGTGTTCAAATCCTTCAGTGGTGCAACATTATGATCCAAGCTGAGCTGTCTAACCATATCACAATGTGCACTAAACAAGCTGTCAGACCAGTCGCCTTTGCTTTTCCAATCATTTTCAAACTGACTGCGATATGTCTGGTATTCATCATAAGGAAGTTCTTCCAAACCTGTGCTAGAGCCTCCACCTATAAGAAGGAATGCACCGACAACGCCACCTAATACGATGACAAACACTAATAACAATTTGAGTATTTTCATAATTTATTATCTTGATTGGTGGTTTCTGCCATCTTTACGTTTACCTCGCTTGTGAGTGTCAAGGTCAGCTTGAGTTGGGAAAAATACATTAGATCCACATTCTGTGCATACAAAATGGTGTTCCTTATTCACATGTGCATTCAATGCTTTTTGACCATCGAATGTCTGATGGCAATGTTGGCACTTCTTTTGTGTATGAAAATCATTATTGTGTTTACTAAGACCAGACGCAGATGTAAAATCACGATTACAAATATCACAGTGGAATGGCTGGGCTGTTGCCACAGGATGAGCGGTAGCTTTGTGTGTATTCATGTCGCTTTCAGAAGCAAATCTTTCATCACACTTGTCACATTTAAACTTTTTAGGACACGTCGATTTATGATTATCTAATTCTGCCTGATTGAAAGGTCCTTGTTTACAATCAGGACAAGTTAATGTCCTTTCGCCGTAAGTATCAACTACGGTATCTCCATTATCTGGATGTTCCTCAGACATGTGAAGTGCCAAATCTTCTTGATCAGCACATATTTTACCACATTCTGTGCAACTTATTGTGTCTGTTTCAGCATTACTAGTTTCTTTAGAACCTAAAAAGTCCTTTCCGAAATACATTCCTGCTGCACCTAACAATAAGCCCAGAAGGAAAATAGTCGATAGAACAATTCTTCTTGAATGTTTGCTATAGAAGCCGATAGACTTACGGGAAAAATCCTTGTCACGAAGTTCTATAACACCATTAATGTCTCTGCCAAGATAATTATTTGAATACCAATACTCATTCTTGTATTTTAAACGTACTTGAACATTACATCCCGACCATGATTTTGGTACATATACTCTAGCTATATGATTTCCATCATTACCTCTAGCAAACAAAGCTGTAGTGCTCTGCAATAATACTCCTTCTGAGTTGAAGAATTGCACGCTACAACGACTACGCTTATAAGCTTGATCTAATGTTAGCAATACTTCATAAGCGTTAATACTAGGTGTTTCGACAAGACCACCACCAATTCTACCTCCACCTCCGATAGGGCCAACAGTACGGCGTATTTTTTCTGCTGAAATACGAATTTCGTTAGAGGAAACAGATGAAACTTTTGCTTCATATTTATCCTTGCGAGACTGCCGAATTCTAAAGTTCTGAATATTGTTAAGGATCTTTATTTCTTCTCCTGTCAGCACAAAGGACAGATCATTTGCAAGACGAATCTGTTGATTGTCATAATAAAGTCCCCATTCATTTGTCTTTGTAAAGAAATATGTTTCGGATTCCTCTGGGACAAATACAACATTAATCTTACGTGTTATCGGTTTTACAAGAGCTTTTGAGCTAACATTGATAATCTCATTAGCTCGATCAAGAGTAACATTAGGTACTTTTTCGCCTTTCAACAACTCCTCAAGAGTAAACATCAAAGTATCATTTTCATAGTACTTTGGGTCTCCTTTTCCTTTTACAGTAAGAAGTTTCTTAGGATCAGAAACGACAATTGGCTGGAGCACTCCATCGTCATAGATTGAATACTCCACCATACGAGGAATTGGCAGGTTCGAAATCGGAGCATAGCTTGTGCTTCCAACAGAGTTGGCAACTACAATTTCACTGTATTTTACAAAAGCAGGATAATGAACATCTTTCATCAATTGTTCAATTTTATCCTCAGTTACAGTTACATAGGCAATCGGAGCCCCAGTTGACATTGTTCGATATGGTGCTTGAACAGGTACAAGTGAATATGAACTTGCTATGTCGTCTAAGATGTTTGGTGAAACTCGATTGCTATTAAACTCATACTTTTCGGTAGCCGGATCCTTACAAGTCATACAAAGTGCAAGGAATCTATTCTTCAACTCAATAAGTACGGTATATGGAGAAATACCTGCATCAAGCTTATATCCCTTTGGAATAGCTATACCTATAACCAAGCTTCCCTGGCGACTTGCACCAAGGCTACTAACATTATTTTTGATAAGTTTATATACAACTTGATTCTTCTCTATCTTTATAGTGAAGAAATAGGAGTTTGCGTCAAAACCTGTATAAAAATTATCTTTAATCTCTATTGAAGGAGAATTAAAGATTACCATAGGCTGAAATCCACCATTTGCATCAGGATTTCCGCAAACCTTTAATGATATTTGATTTATATTTGCCATTTCTCTTCAGTTTTTAATTAACAGTCTCTTTTAAACGGTCCCACCAAGACTTTTTCTTAACACTCTGTGTTGAATTCTTGATAGCAACTACAAGCCTGTCTGAGTCGGTCTGTTCATATTCATACAAACCTCCAACATAGAATGTTCCCAAACTGAATGTATATAGATTTGGGTGGAAGTTTGTTCGAGAGTTGATATTGTATTCTTCGCAAAGGTCAATCAATGGTTTCAAAATATCGCCACTGAATTTCTGCTGGAAGATATTCAGAGCCTTCTCTTCACGCTCAACAGGATTACCCAATGTATCAGACTTAGTCATGATGATATGGATAGAATCTACCTTCTTCATGATTTCTGCATTACCTGGATCAGTGAACAAGTCAACCATCTTCTGAATAAGAGTACGCTGATTTACTACGCAGTACTGAAGGTCTGTATGAGTAATTGGCTCGCCAGTATCTTCATCAAAGCCATCCTGTACAACGATTTCACGGTTGATGCGAACAACATTTGCAGTTGGGTCAATAATCAAGAAGAACACCTTACGGTTGTCATTTTTCAACAACTGAGTTGCACCGCTACCCATTTGCTCGAAAGTGAAAATCCTGTCAGGGTTATTAGCGATGTCAAAAGCAAACTCCTCACCAGACATCTCGACGAGATTGATCTTATGTACAGCACCGCCTTGGTCTGACACAGAACTGATAGTAGCCTCCAATGTTGTAACAAATGTACCAGGAGTACGAGGAACTGTTACACCAACATCAGTATATTGCTGAAGAGCTGCTGCATAGTCACCACCTCCAGAAGCAAGATTGATGTGCAAAGAATTAGAGCGTGACATACCCATCAATACACAGGTCTTACCTGTAGAAGGAACTCCAAAGAAGAATACGTCTGTATAACCATCCTTACATTCCGCTCTTGAGTTCTCAATAGCTTGACGAATGTCAGGAAGGTCAGCATTAATATCGTGGTTACGCAATGTCTCAAGTACAGTTTCTGTCATAACCTTTGCATTAATCAGCTCATGGTCAGAGAAAATACCATCATTGATGAGACGAAGAAGACGATTAACCTCATAGCTATTAGGATTGGTACGCATCATACCAATCTCCTGCTGTTTCAAGCCCATCAACTGTACCTGAGCCTGATTCTTGAATGGAGTATTCGGATTGTTACGAATATAATCATTAACGCAGAATATGTCATTAGTAAGTTTAACATTGTTCCACTCAACAATAGCGTTAAGAATAAGTTGTGCCTCACGAACATGAATGCCCTGAGGAAGCATTGTAATATAATTCTGAATATCCTGAACGCTCTCTTGATTAACCAAACCCCAGAGACTATCGTCTATCTCAGACTTGTGAATTGTATTTGGATATTTCGACAAATAGCCCCACAAATCTGTTGTAGAGAAAGGATCAACGGCATCCCATTCTGCTTGCTCAGCTCTCTCAGCTTCTAACTTGATTTGAGATTCAATCTCTGGGAGTTTTTGCTTTGCCAACTCTACATGGTTGCCTGCAGGTCGACCGGCATCCCAACGAGCAATGTAAGAAGAAAGTTTCTGAACGAGTTCTGTAGAAGGCTGGATAAGCATCATCTCAATAGCCTGCCACTCCTGTTGTTCTACGGGATTAGGCATGCTATTCAATTGGTCAATAATATATTGTTTTCTTTCAGCAGAGATGTGGGGAACATCATCCAATGTTATATCACCTATTTGTATATATTTTATAATAGAGTTAATAGAGATGGAGTTTATCCCCTCTATAAGTTTTTTACGTTGTAAATCAGTAAGTGCCATATATAGATTTCATTTTATTCGTTAAAGAACTCGACCACCATCACTCTGAGAATACTTTCCAACAGCGATTTTGTCTGTGCGGTAAGCAACGATGTAGTTGAACAAAATCAGAAGATGAATCAGAAGAACTACTATCAAAGCTGTAATGCTAAAACCTGATGCGTCAACTAACTTTTTCTTGAACATAAAGTTCTCCGTATCAACAGAGAAATCTTTGGTCTGATAACCTGTAATAGTAAATCTTGAACCTGAGTTCTCAATGACTGGCAATTTTGCTTCGTTAGATAAGTTTGTAAGGTATTTGCTTGCAGAAGTTGCTAACTCTTCAATCTGCTTGGCTTTATAAGGAATCTGCATTACACTCCAGCTACTAACAGCTGCTTCAATCTCATTACGAGCATTACGGAATGACTTGTAGTAAGAATCAAATCCTTCACCGATCAATTTGTTACGCTGAATCTGCTCGTAGTTCTTTGCACTCTCACGTGTAGAGATTGAGCGTTCCTGCATGAAACTGTTCAAGGTTTCATCACAGAGTTGACCTGTACCCTTAGCATTAGAAAGACCAGTTCCTGTAATAGCCAAAGCCTCAGTTTCAAAATTCTTGTATTCTGAAAACATTTGGTCGATGATATTGAGATCTGCCTCTGCATATTTCTTAATCTCATTCTTTTGGTCATTAACCACAAAGAAATGCATAATACCTCCGAACAAGGATGCAGGGATAGCAAATACAATATAAATAACAAGAGCTGCCAATTCTGCCTTCTTCCACTTGTCAATGTTGTTTTCAGCTCCTTTTGCTTTAATAAGGAACCAAAGTAAGAATGCAGTAAAGCCAGTAATTGCTACTGCAATAACGATGTCAAAACCTAATTCGCCGCCACTCATATATGAGCGACCCAAAAATGAGAACACCAAAAGTAAAACAATACCGACAATCGCGATAATGTTGGCGATGGTAATTCTACCTGCTTGTTGTTTTTTAGCCATATCTGTTATTTTTTATAATTATCTTCTTGATTCATCTGTAGCAGCAGATGATACTGTTTGTTTTGCTTTAACTAAAGCATCCTTTACTTGTACTAGATTGCCAATTTCTGGTGAGCCATTTACAGGTTTTCCTGTGCTTTGTAGGATTTTAATTATTTGCTTTGTTGTTAAATCTTTATTTTCACTCTTCAAGAGCGCAACGACTCCTGTAATAATTGGAGCAGAGAAGCTTGTACCAGGCCATGCATCGTATGAGTTGTTTGGCAAGGCTCCCCAAATATCTACGCCAGGAGCAGAAATCGTTGATTCATAAATACCTCTGTTGCTAAAGTTACCAAAGTTACTAAACTCGGCTCTTTTAAGATTGCGATCAACAGCAGATACTCGAATAGTATTTGCATTTCGTTTTGATGTGTCCATTGCACCAAAGCAGTTATCGTTACCAGCAGCCCAAACAATGGTTACATTGCGCTTGTCTGCAAGTTTGAACACATAACTCCACATGGCCTCTTGTCGCCTGCCATATTGCTCAGAAAATTCTATCTGCTTTTCAAGAGGCATTCTTGTAATCTCTGGTGGGAATTGAGCTCCGCATGAGATATTGACAACCGAAGCTCCGTGATACATGCAATATAGTATGCCTTCCACCATGGTAACAGTATTAAGAGCATCACCGATACTAACAGGGATAAACCTGCATCTTGGAGCAATACCTGATGAACCTGCGTTGTTGTTAGCATTGCCAACGGCTACAGATGTTACCAATGTACCATGACCAGCCATACCCTTGTCAATTCCACGAGGAGGAGCTACATTAGCATTTCCTTTAGTGACAGAGAAAGGATAAATAGCACGAGTACCAGCCAATTCTGGATGATTCAAATCCATATAGCTGTCAACGATGCCGACAATGATGTCTGATGATCCTTGTGTTATACCCCATGCTTCATACATCTGTATAGGCTTGAAATACCAGGACTTATTAGCATCATTAAAAGCAGGATCATTGGGTTTGACCTCTGCATATTGTGTCATAACCTCAACTGGTACTACATAGAAATCTATCTCGGAAATCTGCTGTGGCAACTTGTCGCAAATAGCCTCGCGTCGTTCTTCTGGCACACTCAAGACTGCTGTTTTTGAACTTGTATTGTAGTATTCAATCTGATGTTCAGGTGCAGCATATAGAGAAGTGAACTTCTTAGCGAAAGTTTTGAAAGTCTCATCATTTGCATCTGAATCAAAAATCACATACAGCAGATTTGGATAGATTTCGGTTGCACCTCCATTTTCAGGATTCGGAATTGGCTCCGATTCCTGAAAAGGTGGAAGTACATTTTCTTCAGGAGTTGGCAAACCTACTTCTTCTCCACCCTCAATCGGTTGGTTCCAATCAGGGTCAGAGACCTGAGCTATAGGTCTGTCAGTTCCTCCGTTAGAGCCAGACTCGTTATTGCAGCCTCTAAAGAGACTCAATAAAAGTAGCAGACCAAACAGCAACAGCAAGAAGCCTAAGAGTCTGCCTAAGCATCCCATTAAGCTCCATGGCTGCCAAAATGGAGTACCATTCTTGAATTTTTTACCAAAAAATATTTTTTTCATCTATCGCTTTGGATTAAGCTTCGTTAATATGTTCCAGAATCTTAGCAAGTGCTTCGTTTGCATCGTGATCATACTCTGGTATGTCAAGATGTGCAACGAACGACACGAACATGTATTCAATCCACTTGTTATAGTTGTCATCGAAAGAAGGAAGCAATGCCTGAGGATTCTCAAACATTTCGTTGAACATTGCAGTCAACTCTTCCTCTTCAAGAGTCTCAGGTGTCTTCTTGCAGATGTACTTAAATGCTGGAATGTTACTCTTCTCACATACGCCCTTTGCTTTATTCTTCTCTTCATCGCTTAGATACTTAAAGCCAAAGTCCATGACAAAGTCATTGATGATGCTTGCAAGCAAATCAGCCAACAATGTTTCATTCGCAGTATGAATGTTTACCACATTTACATACTCAGCAATTGCCTCTGCCATAATATCACGAAGATTCAATGAGTTTGCTGTAAGAATAAGTTCTTCAACCAACATCGTCATAATATTGGTATCGAAACTATCTTCATTAGAGAACTCATTAAGGAAGTCCACAGACTTGATTCGAGAACACCACTTGTCAAATATGGCATCACCGATAATGCACGAATTAAGCTTGCGCTTGAATGAGCCATCAAAGAGCTTGTTGACATCAACCTTCTTTCTGATAAGATACTCCTCAGCCTCTTCTCTTGAAATGAATGCAAATGAATTTATCAAGCAAAGCCACTTATCATCTGTAGTTTTTGCTTCTTCAATTGGGTAACCAAAATTCTTGCAGTGGTTGCGAATAATCTCGTAGTCTTTAAAATCATTTACTTTGCTATTGATTTCTGGTCCTTGCATTACAGAATGAACTTCACGATAGCATACTGATTCTGTTAACTGCAAAGCCTGAAGCAAATGACCGAAATAGTAATTATCAGAGTTGCATGTGAATGCCATCTCACGAGAAATAGCTCTTGCCTTGCGAATGTTAGCCTGAAGCAACTGGTCAAGATCAGTAGATACAAAGTAACCTTCCATCACGCTCTTGATCTTGCTTGAAGATACCTGCAACAGACGCTTGAACTGCTCATCACGAGTCTTTCCCATACATGAAGCAACCTTTGCCAGCTGAGAAATGATATACTGAGCACCGTCGTTATCAACGGAAGCACAAACATCCCATGAAAGCTCAGGGAAAGAGAAGAATCTCTTCACTGCATCGTTATGAATAAATGTCTCGCGCAAATTCTCATAGTGCTCCTGTGGGATAGTCATTGTGCGATTTGGAGTATTCTCATCTTCGTACAATTTGCTTGCCAGAGGGCCTGAGAACTTGAAGTCTCGAAGTATATAGCTATTGCTGAAGCATTCACCTGTTCGAGTCCAGTTAAGGAAAATCTTTACCTTCTGTGCATCCAAACTACCATCAGCATTGAAACACTGGTGATAAAGCACCTTCTCAAAACGCTGCTGCCAACGACCATTGAGGGCATTGATTCGGTTCTCTATATCCTCAGTCTTCTTCTGCATATCTATGTTGAACTTTGTGCCAATGTAGAAGAGAGGAGAAATGCCGCCGGTCAATTCCAATGTCTTCCGACGCTTCTCCATTGTATCGCCAACGTAGTTCATAATCCAGTCATTGAGCAAAAGAGGGATGTCGGTCACGTCATTCTGTGCTGCATGATGACAAAAAAGCAATATATTGATGAGCATTGACTCATTATACATATTAAACAGGTACGCGACCTTACCACGAAGCAACACATTTATAAGAATAGCATCCTCATTCAATGTGTCCAACAACTCCTTCTTACGTGAACGAGCTCCAGGGAAGTCCAGCATATCATTTTCTTTGAGGACTCCGATTGATGTCTCATAGCTCACATCAGTCTTTCCAGTAACAGGATTGCTAACCTCCTTCTTTTCACGACCCTTTGACAATTCAGCTTGTACTCTTGGGTCGTTAATGTTGATGAAGCTATAGCGGCTGGTGTTTTCCAAATACTCGTCACCGATTTTTACGATGATCTCAGCACAAACGGCACAAACCTCACTCTTTGTCAAGTTTGCAACCTTTGTGTATGTGTCTCCAGAACGGAGGTATGCATCAGTGAAGTAACGAGGTGAAGCAAGGAACAATTCGTTCAAGCACTGTACGCTCATTACAGTATTCTCATTTATACCATCATGCAACATTGACTGTGCAGGAAGGTAAACATATTGAGCATAGTTGAACTTTGCCAAAGTTCCAAGCATCTTCTTAAAGAGTTTTGTCTGATACTCACTACGATGCCACAGAACAGAGAATACATCAACCCAGTCAGTTGCAGGAATACGTTCCGCAACCAAAGCAAGTTGATCAAAGAAACTTGTATGCAAGAATGCTTGAGCATTGTTCACATGCTTATGGAAGTAAGCACGAATGTCCATAATGCTATCGGCAGTAATAGCAGAGTTAGTGATAACAGGCTTCTGGATGTACTTATTATATAGATTCTCAGCAAACTCAGTTATCTCCGATTCACTATAGGTGGTATAATCACTAATGTCATTGAAGTAACCATCGCTCAGTACCAACAACACATCAGCAACTGAGAGACACTTCATAAGTATAGGATATTCCTTGCTGTACTTACTTTTGTCCTTTGAGAAAGACGTAAAACGAGTTACAACACCAGTAGCCTCTGTGTTATCTGTCTTTGGGTTCATTTCCTCAATGAACTTATAAGTAGTTCCGTCTGCTTCGATAAGGAATGGCTTGCCATCCTTCTGCAAGATACAGTTCATCAAATATGACTTACCGACCTGACTAACACCGTATGCAGCAATAGCAGGGTTATCCTGATTGGCAGTGTCAAGTTTCTTCAACTTACGACGCTCTTCAACCAACTGGAGGAATCTCTGCTCATAATCGTTTGGCTTGTTCTTACGAATCCATTCAAGCGATGCATTTATATTTTCTATTTGAGATTTTATAGTCTGTAACATGGATGCTCTTATTTAATAGAAAGTTCAAATTCACCCTTGTCCAACCAGTACTTACCGTCATCAACCAACGACTGCTGTACAAGTTCAAGGTCTTTCTTACAATTGCGATATTCGCTATCAAGTGCTTCTTCAATTACAATTTCTTCCTTGTTCTCATGGAATGAACGTGAAAGGCGAATCTGTAATGTCTGAGATCTACCATGATTGTAGATAGCATAGAGAGGACGAGCCTGATAGTTAGTAGCATTCAGCTGACGGCATCCAATGAAAGCAGGGAATACAGAAACGGTCATTTCTGCAGTAGCTGCAGTTGGAGTGAGCAACGATGTTGTCACCTGCTGTCTTCTTGAATTGAACTCTCCAAGATAGTTTGCAGTCGAAGTCATCTTCTTTATCATCTTAGAGAAATCAATAACAAGACCCTTCAAACCGTTGTGTGAAGCCAAGTAGCCGACCATACCACCAACAGCAACAATAGACTTTTGGTCATAGAAGTAACCTTGACCATCAGCAGTTGGGAACCACGAACCTACACGGTACTCATTCAATCTAATTAATCTGTCTGGTGCAGTTGGAACATACTTAATGAAGAGTTCTGTGATAGGATCAAGTGAAGATGGACGTCCTGCGAGAACGATAATGTCACAATGATGAGCATAGAACACCAAAGCCATCTGCTTCATCAGTGGTTCCATGGTTGACTTAACGATATTTGCCACTTCTGTAGGATCATAACGCCAGTTCAACTCCTCAAATCGGAATCCGAAATGATGCTCAAAATAGTTAAGCAGGTATTCTGCAGGCTTGACCTCTGGGAACAAATCATCATAAGTGTAAAGCTTAGATGGTCTATGGGTACGCAGGAGTTCAAGCATACGCTGAGCAATAGGTACAGAAATCTGAGTGTTAAAGTCATTTCTACACCTACGGTCACGATAACCCATCATAGAGCTGTCTGTTCCGAAAAAGTCATGGATGAGGTTGGCAGCGAATGCTACCTTCTTCTCTTCCTTCTCTTCTTCGTTTGTTGTCATACAAATGTCGTTTACCTTTGTTCTGTAAACCACATTGTCAAGACAAGGCTGTGCTAACAACTCATTGTCAGACATACCACAAATTCTTACGGTCAAAGCACCTGTCAAGTTGCCAAGGTTAGGCTGACGATGTTCCTTGCCTTCGATAACAACGTTCTGGACGAGGTTGCGCAGAATATCATCACCTGCAAGATAGAAACTATCCCAGAACAAAGGTGAAGGGGTAATCTTGCTACGACCTTGTCCCTCATATTCATACGAACAGATCATAATGTCTGTTGTACCAGCGCCAATGTCGATACTGCCGATAGTAAGTGCTTTATTTTCGTAGCCCTCTGCAACAAACTCTGGACGAACATGTCCCTTTGACTCAAAGAACTTGTGTATTTCACCACTATAACGCTGTGCAATTTCTGCGTAAAGATAAACGAGCTGGCAGCATGATGCTTCATCGTATGACCATACACGAGTATTAGAATCTGCGTATGGATCTGTTATCTTCAAAGCAGATGCCTTTGGTATTATCTCAGCCATCTTCAGTGATGGAATACACAAAGTCAAAGCCTCGTAAGCATTCTGTGCGCTTTGACGAAGAGTAATTTGTTCCTGCAAAGACATTGCTGTTGGGCATGTAATTATCACATTGCGAATATAGCGACGGCAGTCAACATTGCCCCACTTCTCACGATACTTGATTGAGTTGATCTGAGATATTGCATGCTGGAAGATTTCAACAAATGCAAATGTCATCAAAGAAGAACGAGAATAGTGATGCTTATTACCATCTAGATCCAACAGCTCTAAGCTACTGTCTGTGTTGGGCGTATATTTGCCATCATCATCGAACAATGAAGACAATGTAGGAACAGATATTTCATTCGAAAGAAGCACATTGAATGGATCATCTGTAGTAACAAGATTTTCCCATTCGCCTTCGTACTTCTTTGTATCCCAAAGGTATCTCTTAGGACTAGAATAATTGGTAGTCTTTTCAGAGAGTCCTTCTTCCTCCAAAGAACGATATACGAGTCTGCGCGCTTCTTCACCGATACGAACAAAACTCTTCCACTGGAACATTTCCTCATCGAGGATGATATCATTGCCAAAGTCTGCTTTACGGAAAACAACTCGCATATCATAGGTTTTGTTCTCGTAAGAAATCCATGGCATAGAGAGGTCTCGTAATTCAAGCATCTTGCCTCTTGCAAAATCACCTTCTTCGAACAAGATACCACAAGTACGGCTATTACCAATGTCAAGTACCAAGTCTACATATATGTCTCTACACTTGTTATCATGCAATGTTATATCTGGCGCACCGCCAGACAAACGAATGAAATTCAAGAAATAAATATAGAATGCCTTGTATTTACGAGATTCCTCTTTTTCTATATTTATACCAAGCAAAGATGCAATATAGTCAGAGAAAGCATGGAAATCCTCATCGGAAGATAAGAAACTCAGCAACAAGTCAACCTTGTTACACATTCCATATTCAGCAGAGCCATTTTCATCCTCAGTTATGTAAGGACGTAAAACGGACAATTCGTCCTCTGCCATCTGCGTATCAAATGCCCAAATAAGACGGAAGCGTTCTATTCCTTTTTTACTGCCTTGTCCAATTCTTTGCATTTTCATACGACACCAGCCCATTGGATAGTTGCTGGTTACTCCGTCAATTTCCTTGCGGAACATTGGCATTGGAAGCCATTTGTCCAAAAGGAGTTCAAATGCAGAAATCTGTGCATGAGGGTTCTGTGGATCTTTTACTCGAAAAGAAAGCATTGAGTTAATGCTGAATACATCCTCGTTACCCTCATCATAGGTAGTTAGCAAGGTAGTACTACACAATGGATTCTTTTGCACCATGCCAGTAACATCCAGCTCCTCGCGGCCATTAGGGCGACGAATAACACAGTCATCAGTATTCTGCATTTCATCTATAGGGATATACTTACCACTGTCCTGGTCGTAATACAGAATGTTGAATATTCTATATCCCTCCAAGAAATCAATGGTCTCGCAAAACGAATACTTCAGAGTTTTTCCGCCGCTCAAAAGCAGAGGCTCTGAAGGATTGAATTCTATCTCATTTGTAATGAAATGAATCCCAGAATCAGCGATTAAATGTCCCATATTATAGTATTTCTTATTTCTCTATTAAATTTTTCAGATACTTCACCCTAATTCCATAGTTGAAGTTTTGAGTGCCGTTAAGACCGGCAAAATTTACAGCAACTAATTGTCCTTGCATATTCACGACAGGTGAACCGCTACTGCCAGGGAGAGTAGGTATCGAGTACATTAGTCGTTCATTTGTTTTTTGGCTTATGCTGCCGTTGTTAAATTGGGACTTTATTCCTTCTTTGGTTATAGCCAATTGGGGTCCAAGATTAAAGCTTGACATGAATAGCTTGCTGTTTTTGTCATCTTTGATTCTTTTTTCAATTTTGTCTTCCCAGTTGTAGGTCTCCAAAGGATCTTTCTCTTCGACCGAGAATATATATTTGTTCGTTGGAGTATTCTTGTCCTTCAATTGAATTATAGCCAAGTCGTGTTCTTGGTCGGTTTTAGTTACAACACAAGAGATGAAGTCGTTAGTCTTTGTCACAAACGTGTTGTTGTATGCAATGCTAACCTCATTATGATACTTTATTTCCGAATCATTAGCGCGTATGTCATCCAAACCATTATAATACTGAGCGTATTCCTCCATCTCATTTTTTATTGCGTCCCGAATGTCTCTTACCTTATAAAAGTCCTCATAACTTACTTCTGAGCTTTGGTTGGCATAATCATAAGCCATCTGAGCTCTTTCCAATTTTTCATTATAATCGTTATATATTGTAATAATCACCTTCTTTAAGGCGGAGATTACTTTATCCACAGATTTATTCACGTCCTTGTCTGCAACTGTATTTGAAACGACATGACAATTCGTCGCAATCTCACCCTCCTGTGAAATGAAAAAGCCTGTTCCGTAGTTTATTACTTGTTCTACAGAGTCTTTATCCGTAGCAATTCCCTTTAAATCGCCATCCTCATCGAAACCGGAAAAATAAATGGATTCTCCATTTGAGAGAACAACTTCATAATAACTTTGATTTTGTACTAAGACAACACCACTTGATGTCATCTCTTCAATTTCTTTTTCAGATAAATTGCTACAGGAAAATAGCAAACTGCAAAGTACGAGAATAAGGAAAGATGTTTTTTTCATATTATTGTTTTTCTGTTTTATGAGTTTTTGGCTATTTGTGTAACCCATCTTAAATGATTTTCTCTAAAAACGCACTCGGCACATACGCTGTCACCACCGTTACCAGTTCTTCCAGTACAACAGCCACTCTCTGTTGTCCTTGCCATCTTGCAACTCTGCCTACCACTCCTTTGAATGCTCCGTCTATTACTCTCACCATCTGTCCTTGCTTGAACTTTGGCACTTCGGCTAATGACACGATAGTATTGTCCGCATCAGCAGCACAGATGATTTTTAAACTATCCATCTGATAGTCAGGAACTATCATAGGAATCTTCTCTATTCTGCGACCAACGTGGACGTGTCGATAATAAAAACGAAGGAATGGGAGATTTACGTTGTCGTAAACGAAAAATTTGAGTTGTTCTTCTGTACCGTAGGCGAAGAAGATATTTGGTAAACGTGACTCGGTAACAACTTTGCGCTTACCTTTTATAAGTTTTACAGTGTTTGTAGTAGGATAGAAAGCAGTGATGCCTTTGGCTGTCATGTAGTCGTATGCCTTTTTCTCTCTACCGTATGTGGTACGTAAAGCATACCAATGAGGAATTTCTTCCTCTTTTTGTACTTTAGACTTACTTAATATATGGACACTTCTGGTGGACACCCCTGTTTGTGAACTCTCTGCAGAAACAGTGCTTTGAGCTTCGGGGATGGCGTTGGAGGTAAGTCCAGCGCAAGGAGGGAATTCACCACCTCCTGAGGTGTGTACATCTTCAGATGTCCATTCATCGACTTTCATATCGGTGCTAACTTTTTTCTAGACAGAAATCCGTTAAATTGCGACAAAAAAAAGCGTGGAATCGTCCTGTTGTCCATTCCACGAACCGAGGCTCTAGCAATTGCCTATTATTGTCGAACAGACAACGTCAGAGCCCACGCCGATATGAAAATCATGTCCGTAAAGAGACCTATACAACACATTTGACTGCGCCCGAAAGGGTACAATCTATGCTTACAGGTCTCCACGGGATTGATATAATCACACCCGGGACATCTACCGTTGACCACGTTCAAGACAATAATATTACCGTGAATTTGCTAGATTTCGGTCCGTCTTAAACACAGCGTCGATAAACGCCTTCCATTATGTCTGGATTGTCTTCCCACCCAAAGCCCGCTTTCGTATAGATATGTCATGGTTGACTTCACTACACTCAGCACGGCGTAGGCTGCCGACTCGGTTATCATGAAAGAACTCGTCTTACAGCGACAACTGCGGTCTGGCTATACAATCCGACTGCAAAAATACGAAAATTTATTGAGAAAAGACAAGAAATGGCAGAAAATACAAATACCACAATACAAATTTAAGACTATTTAAGTCTAATCGCTTTAATATCTCAGAAATTTTGTATAAACAAATGCTGTTTTTTATTACTATTTGATATAAAAACGTGAACGAAGATCTATCTGTGTTTAGATAATTTATACAGTATTAAGAAAAAGTAGTAGCAAACAAACTCATAATAAGTTTGCTTGCTACTTTAGTAAATAGAACTATTAAAGACCAATTCGGACCTTCCTTTCTTGGTGTACTATTGTATCAGAATGGAATCCTCCCAATTCGATTGTATTGTTTTCTGTTTGAGATTTATCACTTATATCCTTTTCTGGAACAGACGGTGCCAATTCCAACTGTATTTTTCTGTCCAATGCCGCCAGCTCTGTCTTCAGACATTTCAGCTCATCTTCTCTCTTCCAGACCTTGGAAGCAATTTCCTGCAGCTGCGGTATTTCCTTCTCCAGTGTCCTGCATCTTGAATCATACTGTTCAATGTACCCTTGTATCTTCTGCAGGGCATTCACAAAGTTGTTTGCCGCAGCTATCGGGTCCGACTTGGCGACATGTCCGTTGTTGTACTGATACTTGTAATGACCCTCAACAACAAAGCGGTTATCAACGAAGGGCAGACCACTCTCAAAGATTGTCTCGCTCACAACCTTGATGGGGAAACCATAAATTGCACCTATTTCCTTGTATTCCCTATCTGTCCTTTCCGTTTTTGCCATCCTCTGAAGCTGTTTGCCTATCACTTCCAGATTATTGGACTCAAGACCGTTAAGGGTGATGAGATTGAGTATATTCCCGTCCTTGTCCTTCTTCGCCTGACACATAAACTTGTCGTAGTCCGCAGTCATGCCTTTGAGTATAGCCCGATTGCCATCCAGCTCTTCTGACTTTGATTTCAGTTTCAGTTCCGAATCACGCTTGCCCCTGTTAAACGATTTGCGTTCACCCTCCAGAGAAGCAATCTTCTTCTCCAGCTTCGCCTTGTCGAGCAGGTCGGTGTTGCCGGAAAGGATGGCCATGTACTCGGAAAAATTCATGCCCGATTTCTCGTCCATCGCTCCCTCGTCAATGGTTCTCGCTCCTAAGGCTCCGCTTTTCAGCTGCGAGATAAAGGTCTGCTTGCAGTGCAGGAGGTTGAACTTGTACGAGTCAAGCGACTTTTCCACCGCATAGATGATAATATCCACCTTATTGTCAGCGTATAACTTAGCAATCTCGTTACCAGCACGAACTCCACGACCATTGCGTTGTTCAAGATCTGATGGACGCCAGGGCGTATCACAATGATGGATAGCCACACACCGTCTTTGTGCGTTTACACCTGTACCCAACATGGATGTGGAGCCGAACAATACTCGTACCGATCCCTCGTTCATAGCTGCTATCACCGCCTTTCTTGCCCTCTCGTTCTTGCATTCCTGAATGAAGCGGATCTCTGACGAGGGTATGCCGTAATCCTCTATCAGCTTGCGCTTGATTTCAGAATACACGTTCCATTCGCCCGGTCGGTATGTTCCCAAGTCGGAGAACACGAACTGCGTGCCCTTGTGATTATCATAGCGTTTGTAATAGTCCGCTATCATCTTGGCACAATGGCTCGCCTTGTTGTCGGGATGGTCCTCACAAGTCGGGTCTATCATGCGCATGTCGAGCGCCATCTTTCGGGCATAGTCCGTGGCAATGAGCATCTTTGCCTTCTCTTCCGTTTCCGACAGGGGAAGCCTGCCGAGGATGGTAGCATCGCCCGTCTTGGCAAACTCCATCAGCTTTTGGATGAAATCCTCCTGCTCGGGTGTCGGCGGTATATTATGAAGGATCTCGTTCTTCTCCGGTCTGTCCACGCCAACCGCCTCCGCTGTGCGATAGTCGGTTATCTCGTTGTAGAAGGCAGCAAGCTCCGGCACCTTGATAAAGTATCTGAAACGTTCCTTCTGCACGATGTTGTTGGTGACGTTAAACTCGAAGTCGGTAGTCTTCTTGGCGAAGATTGCCGCCCACGCATCAAAACAGCGGATGTCCTGACGCTCCAGTTCCTTGGGGCGCAGGTACTTGAAGAGCAGATACAACTCAGTCAGTGAGTTACTGATAGTTGTTCCCGACAGGAATGTCGCTCCCAAGTCTCTGCCTGTCCGCTCCTGTATGGTACGGATAGCAAAGAGCATGTTGAGTGCCTTCTGGCTTCCCTCGCTGTTGCCGAGTCCTGCCACACGGTCGTGACGGGTGTTGAACATGAGGTTCTTGAACTGGTGGCTCTCGTCCACAAACAAGTGGTCGATGCCCATCATGCGGAAATCCACTACATCATCGGTGCGCTGCTCGATGCTATAGGCTATCTTCTGCAACTTTGCCTCCAAGTTGAACTTCCGCTTTTCCAGTCCTTTGAGCATTCCCTTCGACACGTCCTTGCCCTGCGTGCGTATCACTTCCAGATTCTCCTCCACAGTATCAAGCTCAGCCTGCAATATCTGCCGCTGGAGTTCTGGCGATTGCGGTATCTTCCCGAACTGGTCGTGCGACATGATTACACAGTCATAGTCGTTGTTCTTGATGTTGTTGAAGAAACTGACACGGTTCTTGGTGGAAAAATCCTTCTCCGAGGCATAGAGTATCCTCGCATGGGGATAAGCTGTCTGATAGGTGGCAGCTATCTCCGCGACATTGGCTTTCAGCCCGATAATCATCGGCTTGTGAGCCATACCGAGGCGTTTCATCTCATGCGCAGCCATGCACATGATGAGGGTTTTGCCAGTTCCCACCTCATGGTCACATATCCCGCCGCCGTTCTGCAAAAGCATCCATACACAGTCCTTCTGACTTGGGTACACACTCTTGACACCATACTTTCCGCCAAGGGCTTTCAGATCCAAGCCGGGGAAGGTCTGGTGAGAACCGTCATACTTCGGACGCACGAAGCAGTTGAACTTCCGGTTGTACATTGTGGTCAAGCGTTCCTTAAAGGAGTCAGACTGCTCTTCCAGCCATTCAGTGAACCCGTTGCGGATTTCGTCAATCTTGGCATTGGCAAGCTGTATGCCCTCGCTGTCACGCACCTTGATGTCGTTGCCGTGTTCATCCTCACCGATGCTCTTCATCATGTCGGGACAAGTGTTGTGCAGGGCATGTTTCAGAAGACTCATGCCGTCATAGTGGCGGTAATATCCCTTCATCATATACTCATCCGTGATGGCCATGGTCTTCATACTGCATTTTGCCGAATATTCGTCCATGCTGTCGGAATAGACGATGCTGACCTGTGTATTGAATAGGTGGCTCATGTAAGCGGAATACACACCTGTCGGTATCCAACGCTCACCGAAGTTGAAGTCCAGATCCTCAAAGGCTATCGGTTCGGGAATGCTTGCCTTCAAGGCTTCCAACGACTCTCTAACGATTGCATGGTCGGGATTTTCCTTCAGCCATTCTTCTATACGCTCCGCTTTCTCTATTACATTGCCAGCAATGAAGCGGTCGGCTATCTCGTAGCCGTCTATGAGCGGATTGTAATAGATGCGCCCTTTAAGCGCTTCCGTCAGTTCCTGTTCCGGCATATCCGATAATTCAGTCATATACGGCAAGTCGATACGGCCGAACTTGTTGAGCGAGGCGGTGAGCGCTTCCTCTGGAGAATCGACATGACTGACCTCGTCAAGCGAAAAAGAGACCGGGTGGTCGAAGATGTCTGACTTTGTGAACTGTCCGTTTTCTACCCGTTCCAACGACAGCATGTCGCGCCCTGAGGCATCCATAAGGATGAACTTCACGTTCTGCTTGGCATTGAGGTTGCCGAAGCGGATGAAGAAAGCATCATAATAGACATTCAGACTCTCACGCATCTGCTTGTTTTCCGTCTGTTCTTCCGCTTCATAGGTGTAAAGTTTCTGATAGGCATCACGGAGGGCGATATACAAGACTGCCTTTTCTTTCTGCTCCATATTCAGATCCAACGGCATGAAGGTAGCACCATACTTGGTAAGGTCTTTCAATACACCGACGTTTCTGGCAGAGTCGAGCACCATAGAACCCTCACGATGAAAACTTTCCAGTTTCTCATCAAATGGACGGGGCTTCATAGCATCCTCTTTCTTCTTTGCCAGCTCTTCCCGCTTTCTTTCTTGCTCTTTTTGTTGTTCCCGCTCATGATTTGTTTCTTTCAATGTGTTCTGAGTCTTGGAATCTTCTTTTGCTTCATTCCCTTTTGACTGTCCATGCCCGATTTGAACTTTTAGAACTTCTACCGGTTCCATCGGCGGCTTGAACTTCGGATCAAGCGTATCTTCAACGCCCAGAGCCTTGAGTTGTTCCTGACGGTGCAGTTCCGCCTTTTGGCGCAGCAGTACCCTGTCTTCGGGAGCCATGGTCATCATCATCTCGTAAAAGCCGTTGATTGGCGGATTCTCTTCCCAAGAGATGCTTGCGTATGGCTCATCCCCAGGCAGGATTGGTTTTGTCTCCTGTGCTGTTTCCTGCTCTTTTGCATCTGTCAACGAAGGTTTTTCTTCTTTTTCCACAGGCTTTGTCACAACTTCAAAAGTCGGATTGACGCTTTTTACCAACGGACTTGCTCTCTTCCTTGACACTTTCTTGGCGGCAGTACCCACTGTTACCTCTGCTTTCTTCTTTGTAGCATGGACAGTCAGACGGTTTTCTTCTTCCATTCCCCATAGGTCAAACAGAGTCATTTGGACTGGTGGCTGCTGATGATTGGACTTTTGGGATAGCTCTGCATCATCAGTAGGCTTTTCCTGCTTTTGCAAGGATATTACCGTATCGTTCTGCTTTTCCTCAATGGAAGGCTTCATCTTCTCTGTTTTTTCTATCTTTTCTGTTTCTTCAACCTCCTTAACTTCCTCAGCCTTTGTTTCCTCTATCCCCAAGTATCGGTTCAAATTGAGGTTCTTCTTAAAGTCTTCATGGAGCATCTTTCGCAAATCCTCTGCAATGCCTTCCACACCATCCTCATGCGTGTATATCATTGCAGGTTTGCCGAACGGGTCAGTATCCAACTTTGCCGTTGTATGGATAATGCGTTCCGGATGCTCCAGAAAGTAGTTGTTTGTCGGAATGCGGTTCTCGTCATTATAGACGGTATCAAGCAGGTTGTCGTCTCCTCGCAGCGACTCCTTTTGGGTATTTTTCTGCAGAATGATGATGTCACTGCCCACTTCCGTATTGGCATTTTCCGTGAACAGGTTGTTGGGAAGACGAATCGCTGACACGAGATCTGCATGATAGAGCATCATAAAACGCGCGGCACTGTTGTTTTTGGCATTCAATACGCCTTGTGAGGTGATGAAGGCAACCAACCCGCCGTCCCTTACCGTATCAAGAGCCTTGACAAAGAAGTAGTTGTGTATGCGTCTGGTGACAAGTGCCCTCATGCCTTTCATGGCTGTATAGGACGGATCAAACACGGCAACATCGCCAAATGGAATATTTGAGATGGCGAGGTCGAAGTAGTCATTGAAAGGCTTTTCTATCTTCTCGAATCCCTCTATGCGCACTTTCTGCTCCGGGTGCAGATGGCGGAGTATCTTTCCCGTAAGCAGGTCTTTTTCAAATGCCATAATGTCTGCCTTGGAATTGTTATCCAAGACGGAATCGACAAAGGCACCGATGCCTGCCGAGGGTTCAAGCACCTTTTCGGGGATAATCTGATGCTCTTTCAACACATCCGCCAGAGCCTCCGTAACGGCTGACGGCGTGTAGAATGCCGTGAGGACAGACTGTTTCAGACTGTCCATCAACTGTTTGTACTCGCTTTCATTCTTGCTGTTTTCACGGATAAGTCTATGCAGCTCCACTGTTGGAGCAAACAATTCAAGGTCTGACTTTGCCCAATGGACGGCATCCGCCAGTTCCCTGGCAGGGTTCAGGATGCACTTCAATCCACCGAATCCGCAGTAACGCTCCAGAAGGAGACGCTCACGGGCAGTCGGCGTGCGCTGTTCCCTGTCAAGGATGAATGCTGTCTCTATCGCCTTGATGTTGTCGTTCAGCCGTTGTTTTCTATTGTACGCCATTTGACTCTATGAAAAGAGCTACGGCTCCCGTCAACTCTGTGTAGAGCTGGGCGTAGTCCGGTGACTGGGCAAAATCGTCATCGGTGAGGTCGTAAATGGAATACACGTTGTCAACCAAAGGCAGGAGGTTCTTGACAAACGCTTCCTGGTCTTCTACTGCTACCTCCAGGGGAAACTCACTGTCAACAACATCATACAGGATGCTGTACTTGGAAAAGCGGAGACCTTTCAGCAATGCTGACATGGCAAGCTCTTGTGCCGCATCGGCAAAGAGGGCATCACGCCGTGCCTGCTCATATACCTCTGCGGCATGGTCTGCACGTTCGCGGATAAAGTCCGCATCGCTGGCTTGTGGAAAACGGTTCTCTCTGAGATGGTTCAAGAGATACAGTCCGTAATAGGACAGTTCTGTCTGTGCCTGTTTCTTTCTGTTCATCTGTCAGTTGAATGGATTAAGTGGTGAATAATAAACCGTGGATGGCGGTTGATGTTTGTTGAAAGCAAGAAAAAGGCACTCGGTATCCCTCCGAGTGCCGCCACTTAATCCACAGTAAATAAAAGCATCCTGAATAAAGACACCATTTATGAACCATGTTTCGGTGGCAAAGGTACAAACTATTTCTTGTATCTCTTCACATTTCCTCGCTTTTCTGCTGTTTTGCGCTCTGCAAAGACGAATTTCGTGTTGAAATTCTCGTCAAAGGCTATGGCTGCTGAGAAAGGTTTGCCTTGCTTACTGATAAAACCATTGAGCGTTCTGGTCTTGCCCTTGGTAAGCAAGTCGGTGATGTCGGCATCAGTGAGCAACTTTCCTGCTACCTGCTTGAACACTGGCATACCGCACTCCTTGTTACTGCATCTTACTACCTTTCCGAAGAACTGCATGGTACCTTGCTTGCATTTAGGACACTGGCAGCCGGAATCCTTGTGGCTGAAAAGTCTGTCGCAACCTAACAATTCCGCAGTGATTTCACGGGTATAGCCTTCGATACTATGGGTGAACCCGTCTGCACTTGCTTCACCTCGTTCAATCTTGGCAAGTTCCGCCTCCCATTTGCCCGTCATCTCCACATTGGCAATCGCCATGTTCTTCACCACGGAATGCAGGGCGAGTCCTTTTTCCGTCGGCACAAGTTTCTTCTGCTGGCGCACCATATACTCTCGTTTGAGCAGGGTTTCGATGATGGCGGCACGTGTGGCAGGTGTGCCAATACCGCTGTCCTTCATTGCCTGACGCATCGTATCATCTTCTATCTCTTTGCCTGCGGTCTCCATTGCTGCAAGCAATGTGGATTCCGTATGCAATGGCTTTGGTTTGGTCTTGCCCTCCGTGATGGTGCAGCCAGAAAGAGTGATATGCTGTCCTTCTTGCCAGTTGGGAATGACTTGATCCTTGACCTCATTGTCTGTTGCGTCTGCATCCTTGTCCTGACTGTTGTTCTTTTCCTTGAGCGACAACGCTCGCCAGCCAGTCTGTCGGATGATGGAGCCACTGATGCCAAATTCGACGTCATGATCCACTTGCGCCGTTACTGATGTGATGTCCTTGATGCAGTCTGCCGAGAACGCTTCAATCATCCGGCACAATATCATGTCATAAACGATCTTCTCGTCCTTGAAAAGACCAATGGCTGCATTTTCTGTGATGAGCAGGGCATGGTGATCGGTCACCTTGGCGGCATTCACGCTGTTCTTGCTGTAGTCCTCACTGCCAGGCAAGAGTTTCACTTTTTCTCCATATTCCGAATGATTCTCCAGATTCTTGAAGAGTTTGGGAAGGGTGGCAAATACATCATCCGAAATATAGCGGCTTGATGTTCTTGGATAGGTGATGAACTTTGCCTCGTAGAGTTTCTGGGCGATGGAGAGTGTATGCTCTGCCGTGAAGCCATGCTGGGAGTTGGCTTCTTTCTGCAAGGTGGTGAGGTCGTAAAGGAGCGGTGCCTTCTCCACCTTTCGCTTGGTTGCGACCTTTGTGATGATGACAGAACCTGTTTCTTTCACCTTATTATATATATCGGTTGCGGTGGCTTTGTCTGTCCATCGGTTGGCAGATGTGAACTTCAGTATATTGCCACTGTCTGCATCAACCACACCGAAGTGTACCTGCCAGAACGGTTTCGACTCGAAACGCTTGTTCTCCCAATAGCGTTCGCACACCATGCCAAGGGTCGGAGTCTGCACACGACCTACGGAATAGGTGCCACGTCCTGCGGCTATAGTAAGGGCTTGTGTGCCGTTGATGCCGACGAGCCAGTCTGCCTCACTTCGTGCCTTGGCTGCATGATAGAGATTGTCATACTCCTTGCCATCCCTGAGGTTCAGAAGTCCCTCACGGATGGCGGTGTCCGTAAGCGAACTTATCCAGAGACGGTCGAAAGGTTTCTGGCAACCGAGATACACATAGAGGTATCGGAAAATCAATTCTCCCTCACGTCCTGCATCGGTTGCTACGATGATGCGCTCACTGCTGTCAAACAGCTTGCCGATTATCTTGATCTGGGCAAGCACACCTGCATCTGGTTTGTAGCCGTTCTCAGTCTTGACTTGTCGGGGAACAAGAACGAACGGGTCGGGAATTACAGGCAGATTCTCTGCATGGAATCCCTTCATGCCGTAGGTTTCCGGCATGGCAGGCTGCACTAAATGTCCGAAAGCCCATGTCACATAATAGCCATTGCCCTGCATATAGCCTTCCTCACGCTTGTCAGCTCCTACAATGTGGGCGATTTCCTTGGCTACGCTTGGTTTCTCTGCGATGATTGTCTTCATTGTCTGTTGTTTTTGTGACATCCGCAACCGTGGGATAGACGGTCGCAGATGTCGGTTGTTATGATGGATGATTAACTCTGTGGATCAAGTGGCGGCAACTACATCTTCACGCTTCTTGCCTTTCTCTTTGGCTTCTGTCCCTCGGCGTTCTGTTCCTTCTGCTGCTTTTCGTTCTTTGGCGCAGACTGTCCCGGACTCAGCGGATCCTTGGTGTGCTTGGTCGCCTCATGGGTCTTGCCCTGCTCGTTGACGGCGACTTGTTCCTTGTTCTCATTGGTCGGAATCTGTTCCTTTGCCTGTTTGAGGTCTGGATTGTTGCGGTAGGAACGTGGCTGCATCTTGTCGAAGTCGAACTTTACGTAGGCGGTATAGGTACCGCTGCCGTTCTTGTTGGGCACTTCCTTGATCTCGATGGTCTTGCCTGCCACATAGTCGTCCTTCTGCTGCTCGGTCAGTTCCTTCTTGAAATAGGTGTTGAGTCGGCGGATGGTCCCGTCCTCATTGAGCCAGTGGTTGGGATCTTGCTGCTTCTTCTGACCGCCCGCATCACCTTCTGCCTTCTGCTCCTGCTTGTCAGCGGTCTGCTTCTTGTCTCCATTCTGTTTCTGACCTTGCGCCTGTCTTGTGCTGCCAGGCACGAACTCCACGCCACGCTGTTCCACATTCACCTGCAGCAGCGGTGTAAACTTGCGCCCGTTGGCAAGCTCAATCTCCTTGCGAAGCGGAATACCTGAGTAGAGCACTCTCTTGTCGTCCTTGGTAATAGGTGTCTTGCCGATGGTATCGGGTATGCGCACCTTGTTGGTAGGGATGTCAACAATCTCATTGGTGAGACGGTCGATACTGATGAAATGAGGACGCAGCTCACCTGTATTCTTGTCGGGGAAATCCACTACCTTTCCGAGGTTACCGTTCTGCAACAGGTTCTTCTTGTCCTCTGGAGTGAAGGTATAGCCTTTGTAAGCGACATCGAGTTTTGGCTCGTTGCGCACGAAATGCGGCACGAGTTGCAACTGGTCGTTATCGTCCTTACGGAATGACAGACGGGCCTGTATCTCTATCTGTTCACCGCCGAAGGTCGGCTTCACAATCACAAGCCCCGTCTTGCCGTAGTTGAGCAGGGCTTTCATATCCTTCTCATTCATACTGTTGAAGTCTATGCCATATTTGGCACCAAGTTCCTGCAGGTTCACATCGTTACCACTAATGAGGTTCTGCTTTACACCCGGAGCGGTCTGTGCCTGCTGTTCGGTTGCGGTCTGTTCTGGTTTCTGTTCCATGTCGTTCTCTTTTTCGTTGGTTTGTTCAGATGATACATTCTCTTTTTCGGTGTTAGCTTGCGTCTTGGACGCATCGTCCGATGATGCGGTTTCTTTCGCCTGACCTTCCGATTGCTTTGCCTCTTTCTCATAATTGGAGGTGTCAACCTTGTGGGCAGAAAGAATCTCCTTGTTAGCCTCCGGATCTTTCAGCAACTCCTTCATCACGCCAAGCAGGTTTTCCACCTGGTCTGCCGCTATGCGGTAGAATCCGAATCGGCTTGGCTCCTTGCACTGGCGGTAGAAGTTTCGAAAAAAACTGTCCATCAAGTCACTGTTGCGGTCAAAACGCAGGAAGTCGGACGTGTTCTCCGCCTTGGCGGGCGCTCGCTTCGGGGTGCCGTCTCTGCTGAGTCCGGCGACGACGCTGATTTCGCCCGTCTTCTCGTCACGGACTACCAGCACGTCCTGTTCATCACTCTTTTTCTTTTGTACCATAATTGTAAATGTTTAATGGTGAATACTGTTGTTATTTGTATTTCTGATGAATGCGAGTCAAGTAATGCTCCACATTCTCTTTCTTGAATTCTTTGACATTATTCTCTACAAACTGCATCACATCCTCTTCCGTGTAGTAGGTTTTCTGCCCCAAACGTTTGTAGGGAAGCACTCCCAGACTGCGATAGCGTTGAAGGGAACGAGGGGAGATTTGAAATAAGAGGCAGAGATCTTGGTTGTCGAGCAATTTTTCATTGATGGCAGAACTTCCTTTTTGCTCCGTCTCTCGTTCGTGTCTCAACATCAGCATGTCGTAGATGCCGTCTATCTTTTTGTGTAGGTCATGGAGATATAACTCCAGTTTTCTCAATGTTCCATCTTCCATGCTCATGTTTCCTTTGTTATTGTTCGTTCCTCAACCATTCTTTCAATGGCTTCAACTTGGTATCGGCATTGATTACCGATTTTAATAAAATCAATGCGGTTCTCTGAGCGCATTCGCTGCAAGGTGCGCTTGCTCACACCAAGCATCTTAGCTGCATCGTCATTGTTCAACATCGGCTTCAATCCCTTACCCGTCAAGTTCTCTTGAAATGCCATTTTTGCCAATCGCACGTACTGGACTATTTCTGTCAACTGTTCTGTCAGCTTTTTGAAGGCTGCACTTTCCATTGTTATTACTTCCATTCTAATTCCGTTTGAAATGTTATATAATTCGTTGTTTTTATTTCTCGGCGGCAAAATTAAGCATTTGAGAAATACCCGTTTAACAACTCATTAATGACCCACGTATAATTTTCTTGATTTTTCTTGCCAAGCGGTCGGCAAACCCCAGAAAAGCACTGCCACAGTTATTCATTTTCATTGTTTTTCAACATATACACATTAACTTTGCATCCGAATTTGTTGAACCAATAAAACAGAGAATATGGAAGTAGTAACAATGGAAAAGAAGGCATTCGACTTGATGATGGCAAGATACGATGCCTTGGTAAAGAAAGTTGAGTTGCTGAAGCATAAGGCTAACGGCAAGCGTCTGAACAAATGGCTTACAGGTCATGAGGTCTGCCAGCAACTTCGCATCAGCCAGCGCACCTTACAAAAACTTCGTGACCGCCGTTTCTTGGGGCATACCCAGATAGGTCGCCAATTCTATTACTGCCCCGAAGAGGTCAAAGCCATCGTTCCGCTTATCGCCAGAATCAAATCGGTATAGCGTAAAGCCAAACTCGCCCAAGGCAAGGCTGAAAACTTCACCCTGGGCGAGCCAACACATTTTATATTCACCACTTAATCCAAATTGTAAACAATGAACATGAACCAACTTCTTACGCATGAGAGCAAGTCGATAGACACCGCCATGCAATCCTTGAAGAAAGCCAACAAATGGCTATCTTCATTCATCGAGTCCTACAACCCACCTTTGGACGGGGAGCGATACCTCACCGACAAGGAACTCTCCGAGCATTTGAAGCTTAGTCGCCGCACCTTGCAGGAATATCGCAAGCAAGGCATCTTGCCCTACATTATATTATGTGGCAAGACCCTCTATCCAGAATCCGAGATACAAGCACTTCTCACTGGTAATTACCGCAAGCCGATAATCGACGGCACTGTTTCACAAGGGAAGGGTACTGCTTCATAATAGCGAAACAAAAATAGCGTACAGGGTACAACGACAAAAATCGTTCCCTCTGTACGCTATTATATTATAAAGGTGTAGGAATCTTATTAAAAAGATGAGAGATTCTAACTTGTACCTCTTGGCATCGTTCCGTTCATCACAATAATCATCGGATACTCGTGTTTTACTTGCTCTGCTTGGCAATCCTTGCGGTTCACAACCTTACTGATAAACCATTGTCTGAACAACAAGGCTTGGTATGTATCCATTTGAAGTACTATGGCGATAATCACTTCCATATCATAGACATGAGCAGAATATCCATTTTCAAGTTTGATGTATTGAGAATGCTGGAAGTCTTTCAGCACACTTTGTTTCCAAATGCGCTTGATGGTATTCTTCACTGCTGTCCCTGTTACATTCAACAGTTCGGCAATCTCCCAAACTGTCATCCACACCTCACCATGATGTGGGGCGTAGATGACCATATCTTCTTGTATTGTTATCACTTGTCGTTTCATACTCTGCCATTTATAGTGTTGGTATTATCGTTGCAAACATTTCCAAACGTGAATTCCTCAATGTTATTTATTCGCTGAGACAACTTTTCCACATCTTTGCTCAATTTCTCCTTGGTAATTTTGGCATACACCTGGGTTGTCTTTATGTCCTTGTGACCAAGCATTGAACTCACGGTTTCTATTGGAACTCCGTTGGAGAGGCAAACCGAGGTTGCGAACGAATGACGGCTCATGTGCCAGGACAGCGGCTTGGTGATACCACATCTTTTGCCCAGTCTTTTGAGCGAATCCATACAACTTTGGTAGTTGGGTACTGGAAACACCCTGCCGTCTTCACACAATCCACGGTATTTTTCCATAATTTGCTTGGGATAATCAAGCAACTTGATGTTGGCTTCCGTTCCAGTCTTCTGTCGATGGATAACGATCCATTCACCTTCATCGAAAAATTCCTTGATGTTCTCTTCCTTCAAGTTGTACAGATCAATGAAAGCGAGACCTGTAAAACAACAGAACAGGAACAAGTCACGCACCATACTCATCTTCTTTCTTGTGATAGGTGTCTCCATCAACAGGTGAATCTCTTCTTTGCTCAGAAACTCTCTTGTGGTCTCTTCTTCCTTGTACTCATATCGTCTGAATGGGTCTTTTACGAGCCATTCATTATCTATGGCACGGAATACCATTGCACGGAGATTGCGGACAAACACCATCGCAGAGTTTATCTTCAAGTGCTTGTCGGTTCTGAGAAAAGTCTCGTAGTCTGTGATAAAAGGCAGCGATAACTCTTTTAGAGCAATATCCTTCACATGGTAATGTGTCTGCAAGAACTCGCCCACATAGGCACACCCGATTCTATACTTCGTGTATGTACTAAAAGATTTCATGCCAGCCTTATATTGCTTTTCCATTTCATCACGGCTTTGAGAATAGACTTTCATCAGTGTATGGCAACGATACTCCAAACCAAGAAAGGCATTCTTCACCTTGTCGGCAGTAACGAAGTTGTCCCTGTCCATAATCTCCTGATAATGCTTACTGATACTCACACGCATCTTGTCCAATTTGCGGTTCACCTCCAAAGCCTGCATACTCTTACCTATCATGCGTCCGCCCTTGGTGTCCCACAAATCTGGATTGGCAGTTGTCTTGCAACTGAACTGCGCCTGTGTTCCGTCCACTGTGATACGTCCCATAACAGGAACAGTACCATCTTTCTTTACTACCTGTCTTTTGAGGTAGAAGATAATTGAAAATGTACTCTTCATAACGTCATTCTTTTTTGCGTTCAAAATTAATACATGAAGAGCCTTTTCTTGCTACGCATTTCACGGCAGAACACGGCAAATTTGGTTCGTAACCAAAAATCTTACGTTACTCATCAGTAACTCACTATAAATCAGAGTATTCAAATTCAATTCGTAACCTTCCTCATTCTTCCGAACCTCAACATTTCCCATTTGGGGTATAGGTTACGGATAGGTAACGTTCCTCTGTCTCATCTTGTCGTATTCCCGTCTTCGTCTGTCCTCGCCACTTTTAACCAAAAAGAGGAAAGTAACTGATAACCAGTAAACTTTCCTCATTCTTCTCTCAAACACTTTTTATATGCACTTTCGGTTGTGAAAACGCAACGAATGTTGTGGAATGTTAGGGCTGAGTAGGTTTTGAGGTAAATTATTTGCGGTATATCTGATTTTTTGTAACTTTGCCATAATTGTACGGAAAATAAAATATTAGGATATGAAAAAGAATCTGATTTTAATAATTTTGGCACTCATGCCATTCCGCTTGTTTGCCCAAAGCTACGACGCATTGTGGAAACAGGTGGACGAGGCGGGCAAGAAAGACTTGCCGAAAACGCAGATTGCCACACTGAAAAAGATTGCAGCAAAGGCCGAAACCGACAAGAACTACGGTCAGTTGCTGTCATCCGAGCTGATGGCGGCGGGATTACAAACAGCCATTTCGCCCGATTCGGCGGATGTGGAGATAGCCCGCATAGAGGCAAAGGCAGAGAAGGCTGAGGCTAAAGACCCCGTCTTGGCTGCTGTATATTATGCCGTTCTCGGTCGCATACATGGTGACAGGGCACCGCATGATGAGGGTAGCGATGCAAAGCGGCCGGAGTATTACAAGAAGGCTATGGCTAATCCCGACCTGCTCGCACGGCATAAGGCTTCGGAATATACTCCGCTGATTTCAAAGAGTGAGGACAGCAGAATTTTCAACGATGACCTGCTGCACGTCATCGGTAGTGAGACAGGCAACTATGAGGCCATGTATGACTATTATAATAAGGTGGGCAACCGCCCGGCGGCGTGCGTTGTCGCATCTCTAAAAAGTAATACAATTGCCAGGCTCGACTCTCTTGTCAACACCTATGGCGACCTGCCGGAGGCCGGCGAACTTGCCCGCAAACGCTATCAACTTATGCGTAACGGCTTCTCCGTAGAGCAAAAGATAAACTATATAGACTATGCTTTGGACAAATGGAAAGGCTGGAAGACGCTCGCCGAACTGCGTAATGTGCGCAAACGGCTGACGAATCCGTCCTTTCGCGCCAACTTCATGTATTATACGAATATACCGGGAAGAACGTGCAAGGTGGATTTGACCGGCATACGAAATATCAGTGAACTCACGATGAAGGTGAGTCTGCTGAATGTTACGGCCGAATCGGAAGCCGTGAGAAACAAGAGATACGATAAGTTGGGCAGTATGATAAAGACTAAGGATGTCTTTGTGAGGACGCTCAGGTATGCTAATGAGAAAACATACGAGCAGCACTCGGACAGCATTATCATGGATGGGCTGCCCGTGGGTGTGTATCTCGTGGAGTTCTACGCGGACGGAAAGCCGTTGGAAAAGCCCAAGACTGTTTATTTTGTAACCAATCTTCATGTAATGACGCTGGCTCTGCCTAACGGCAAGGTGCGCCATGTGGTGGTGGATGCTACGACAGGACAGCCTGTTCCGGGAGCTATCATAAAATATGTCGCGAACAGAAAAGGAGCGAAAACGAGCCAGTACACGACTGACAAAAACGGCGAGGTGCTGATAAGTAGGGACATTTACAACTCCGGTAATTATAAATATGTATATACGGCGACCGACAAGGCGTGTCCTCGAATGGGTATGTGGTCTTCTTATTACTTTGATGACAACAAGGTAAACAGCAATGTCGTGAAAGTATATACCGACCGCAGCATCTACCGCCCGGGGCAGGACGTACACGCGGCGGTGGTTGTCTACAATCAGAATAACCGTATAGAGACTTCGGTATTGGCCAACAAGGAAGTGAAAATCACTCTGCGCGATGCCAATTACGAAAACGTTGAGGAGAAAACCGTAACGACCGACAACTACGGAACGGCACACGCCGATTTCACGATACCGCAGAGCGGACTCACCGGCAATTTCTCTGTCGAGGCTGTCTGCGGTGTCTCGGGGTACGCAACGATAAAGGTTGAGGAGTATAAACGGCCGACATTCAAGATTGAATTTCCCGAATATAAGGAGAAATACACCGCCGGCGATACTGTAACCGTAAGGGGTTATGCCAAGACTTACGCCGGAATGCCTGTGCAGGGAGCGAAGGTGGAATACCGTGTGAGCCGTCGCCGCGCTTTCTGGTGCTGGTGGAATCAGGACGATTTGAATGATGACGACCTCTATGAGGATGAAGCTGTTACCGATGAGAGCGGTGCGTTCGAGGTGAAGATGCCTTTGGATATGCCCGATGCGGATGATTACGAAGACGGCATAGTGCCACGCCGTGGAGTGTTCTTCAACTTCATTGCCGAGGCAAAGGTTACGGATATGGGCGGCGAGACACACAGCGGAAACTTTAGTCTGCCTCTCGGCACAAAGACGACATCGTTGTCTTGCGACTTGCCCGACAAGATCTTGGCCGACAGCCTGAAGCAGATAACGTTCAACTACACCAATGCGGCGGGCAAGCCGATAGACGGCAATGTTACGTTTACGCTTGGCGGTAAGGAATATAAGGACAAGCCGGCAAACTCTCCGATAGCTGTCAGAGGATTGAACTCGGGCAATTATCGCCTGTTTGCAGTGTGCGGCAACGACACGGTAGAGCAGAATGTGGTGCTGTTTTCTCTGAAAGACAAGCGCCCGGTGGTGGAGACCGATGACTGGTTCTATGTGAGTGCCGAGCAATTTCCGTCAGATGGTGGCCCGGTATATTTGCAGATAGGTTCGTCCAAGCCCAGCCAGCATATAGTATATAATGTGTTTGCTGGCAAGAAGATGCTCGAAAGCGGCGTCATAGACCAAAGCAATGCACTTCATAACCGCGAGTTCACATATAAAGACGAGTACGGTGACGGAATTTTTGTTACATACGCGTGGGTGAAAAACGGCATTATGTACCGCCACAATGCCGCTATCAGGAAACCTTTGCCCGACAAACGTCTGCTCATGGAGTGGAAGACATTCCGTGACCGCCTCAATCCCGGCCAGTATGAAGAATGGACTTTGCAGATAAAGCGACCTGATGGAAAGGCTGCCGACGCGCGCCTTATTGCGTCGATGTATGACAAGTCGCTCGACCAGATATATCCGCATAACTGGAGTATCTATCTGGGACTTCATCGAAGTGTGCCTTATACTGGTTGGAATGATAACTTTGAAGGAAATACACGCATATATTATAGTGCGCCATATACAAGTGAAAGGGAGACACGACTGGCTTTCGATAAATTCGATATTAAGTATTTTGGATTGTTAGGAGTTGCCGACAGACAGGTTTATAATGCCCTTTACGGTTCTATTCAGGGTGTGGGAGTACTCAAGTCAAATGCTATTCGTGTCAGGGGAAGTGCGACGATGAGTGCCGCGGAGGCTCCGATGGCTAAAGAGATGGCTATGGATGAGAGCCTCGCCCTTAACGACGTAGTTACCGTAGGCTATGGCGTTGCAAAGAAAGAAGCGAAGACCGGAAGCGTATCTGTAATGAACGGTGGAGGAGAAATGTCTGAAGAAGAGGGTGAAGTGTTCGATAATGTGCAGATGCGCGAGAACCTCAACGAGACCGCTTTCTTCTATCCGAACCTCATAACTGATGCAGACGGCAACGTAAACATCAAATTCCAACTGCCTGAGAGCGTAACCACATGGAAGTTTATGGGCTACGCCCACGACAAGAATATGAACTACGGCACAATCAACGGTGAGACGGTGGCACGCAAAACCGTTATGGTTCAGCCTAATATGCCGCGTTTTGTGCGTGTAGGCGACAAGGCGCAGATAGCGTCACGGCTGTTCAATTCATCGGAAAACGCAGTAAGCGGTAAGGCACGCATAGAACTTGTAGACCCTGAGACCGATGCTGTGGTATATTCAGACACGAAGGATTACACCATCAGCGCAAATGGAACATCGAATGTTTCGTTCGCCCTCGATATGCCGTCGGTACTCGGAAGCGCATCACATTTAACATTAAACTCTAATTTCCCGTCGCTTCTTATCTGTCGCATAATGGCGTCAGGCAACGGCTATAGTGACGGTGAACAGCATTATCTGCCTATCCTTCCGGATATGGAAATGGTGACAAATACCGTTCCGTTCACGCAGAACGGTGCCGGAGTGAAGGAAATAGCTATCCCTACACCCCAGTCTCCACTCTACAATAAAATAACCGTAGAATATACTAACAACCCTGCGTGGCTGATGATACAGGCATTGCCATACGTTGGCGATGTGAATGAAGACAATGCGATAAGTCTTGTAAGTGCGTTCTACGCCAACTCGCTTGCCAACAATATGCTGAACAGTTCGCCGAAGATACGGCAGGTGTTTGAGCAATGGCGCGCGGAGAAAGGCGACGAGACCTCGCTGATGAGCAGTCTGCAAAAGGACCAAAGCCTGAAAAACCTCGTATTGAACGAGACACCGTGGGTGGCTGACGCAAAAAACGAGGCGGAACAGAAGCAGAACATAGCACAGTTCTTCAACGAGAACAACGTAAACAACCGCCTGGAAACCGCCGTCAAGGGCTTGAAGAAGCTGCAAAACGCAGACGGTTCATGGAGTTGGTGGAGCGGAATGCAGGGAAGTCCGTGGATGACTGTAACGGTATGCAAGACCCTTGCGCGTCTGAACAAGCTGATTGGTAATAGTGCAGACACTGATAAACTGTTGGATAAGGGTATGGAATACCTTGTCAAGGAAATAAAAGAGGAGGTTACGGAACTGAAAAAGGCTGAGAAGAAGGGCGCAAAGAACCTGATTCCGAGTGAGTTGGCATTGAACTACCTCTATGTTCGCTCTATCACTGGCGGCAAATATGCAGGCAGTGGTGCGCAGGATGTGGCTTATTTAGTGAAGCTCTTGGCTCAGAATACATCGAAACTGACGATATACGGTAAGGCAAACTCAGCCATAATCCTTGCCAAGAACGGCTATGCGACGAAGGCGAAGACCTTCCTCCAGAGCATGAAGGAGTATTCCGTATATACGGAAGAGATGGGCCGCTACTTCGATACGCCGAAGGCTTACTACTCATGGTTCGACTATCGCATTCCTACGGAGGTGGCGGCGATAGAGGCTTTGCAGATGCTGACACCGCAAGACACGCAGACCGTGGAGGAGATGCAGCGCTGGTTGTTGCAGGAGAAGCGCACTCAGGCGTGGGACACTCCCGTTAATTCCGTCGATGCGGTGTATGCTTTCTTCTGTGGACAAGGTTCCGATGGCGGCAACCTGTTCGGCGACAAGCTCGCCAAAAAGGAACAGACGGTGCTGAAGATTGATGGGAAACCGTTGGAACTGCCGCAGGCTACCGCCGGAATGGGATATGTGAAGACCACCGTCCAGTCTGACGATGCGAAGACATTCACGGCTGAGAAGACTTCGGCGGGCACAAGCTGGGGAGCTGTCTACGCACAGTTCTTGCAGTCGGCAACTGAGATTGAAGATGCTGCATCAGGCATTAAAGTGCAGCGCGAGTTGTTCGTTGAGGTGAGCAAGAAGGACGAAAAGAAGCGCAAGACGGCGCAAGACGATGTCGTTTCGCTGAAAGTGGGCGACAAGGTGAAAGTGGTGATAACCATAACCGCCGACCGCGACTACGACTTCGTGCAGGTAACGGACAAGCGTGCGGCCTGTCTGGAACCCGCAACGCAGCTTAGCGGTTATCGCTACGGCTACTATTGCGCTCCGAAAGACAATGTTACGAACTATTATTTCGACCGCATGGCGAAGGGTAAGCACGTGATTGAGACCGAATACTATGTAGACAGAGCCGGCAGGTACAGCACCGGCACGTGTATGGCACAGTGTGCTTACGCTCCCGAACATATAGGAAGAACAAAGGCAAAACAACTTAATGTGGATGAGGATAAATAAGAATATAATGCTGGCTGCGCTGCTTGCCGTCTCATCGGCGGCTGCACAGGCGCAGAGATTGACATCGGCAAAGGAGATAATAAACGTGGGAAGGGTGGAATACCGTTCTCCCGTTACTGCCGAATTTGAGATAAAGAACGTCGGAAATGCTGAGGCGCACATCGAAAACATACGTACCAATTGCGGGTGCGTGGTGGCGAAACCTCGGCATAAGACCATAGCGAGAGGCAAAACGATATCCCTTGCGGTAACGTATGATGCCAAACAACTCGGTCATTTCGAGAAAGTCATAGGCATATACGCAAGAGATTGCGAGCCTTACTATGTCGTGATGAAAGGTGTTGTGGTAGCCGACGCGGCGGGACACGATAATGTCTTTGACTACAAACTCGGCGATTTGGAGGTCGACCGTACCTCAATCGAGTTCGATGACGTGAATGTCGGCGACCGTCCTGTGCAGAAAATACATATCAGAAACGCCACTGACAAGGAGGTAGAGCCTGTCATCATGCACGCTCCGGAATATCTCAGCACTGCCGTCTCGCCCCGGAAGATTGCACCGGGACGCACAGGAGTGGCTACGATAACGCTCGACAGTCGGGAGATGCGCGGCTACGGACTGACGCAGACGGCCGTTTATCTTGGTGCTTTCCCGGGAGATACGGTGTCGGTAGACAAGGAAATAGAGGTGTCTACGGTGCTTCTGCCCGTGGCGCAGACACTTACGGCACAGCAACTGGCCGATGCTCCGCGTGCAGGATTGGCTCCGGCATCCCTCGACCTCGGTGCTTTCGGCAGCAAGAAAAAGAAATCCGGCGTGGTATATTTGAAGAATGAGGGCAAGACACCGCTCGAAATACGCAGCATACAGGTGTTCATGCCGGGCTTGGACGTGTCGCTCGGCAACAGGACGATAGCCCCGGGCGCAGTGGAGAAGATAAAAATCACCGCCCACAGAGACCTTTTGCAGAAAGCGCGCACGCAGCCCCGCATCCTCATGATAACAAATGCGCCGGCCAATCCAAAAGTAATAATAACCGTAAGAGTGAAGTGATGCTGACAATAGAGATAGACAACGGAAGCGGATTCTGCTTCGGTGTAACCACGGCGATAAGTAAGGCTGAGGAGGAATTGGCCAAAGGCAGTACGCTATACTGCCTTGGCGACATCGTGCATAACGGCATGGAGGTGGAGCGGCTGACGGAGAAGGGACTCGTAACTATCAACCACGACGACCTGCGGAGCCTGCATAATGCGAAGGTGCTGCTGCGGGCGCATGGCGAACCACCGGAAACTTATGAGATTGCGCGCCGTAACAACATCGATATAATCGACGCTACGTGTCCCGTGGTGTTGCAGTTGCAGCGCAGAATAAAGAAGCAATATGATGCAAATCCCGACGCCCAAATTGTGATTTTCGGCAAGAAGGGACACGCCGAGGTGCTCGGGCTTGTGGGACAGACTAACAATTCGGCCATTGTAATAGAGCATTTCAACGGCGTTGAGAAGCTCGACTTCTCGCGTGACATATACCTTTATTCGCAGACAACGAAGTCGCTGGATGAGTTCCATCGTATAATAGACTACATTCAGGAACACATCTCACCGCAGGCAACGTTCAAGAGTTTCGATACCATCTGCCGTCAGGTGGCCAACCGTATGCCGAACATCTCGTCTTTCGCCTCCCGCCACGACCTAATATTGTTTGTCTCGGGGCGCAAGAGCAGCAACGGTAAGGTGCTGTTCAATGAGTGCAAGCGCGTGAATCCCAACAGTTATCAGATAGAACGTGCCGAGGAGATAGACTTAGATTGGCTGAAAGACATTAATACCATAGGTATTTGTGGAGCCACAAGTACACCGAAATGGCTCATGGAGGAGTGCCGCGACTTCATATTGAACCATACATAAGGGACGGGAAATATCTGCATATCTTTCTTTAGCATACTTGTTCGTTCTGCTACAATACGCTTGTACTTTTTGTACATAGGCTTTGTACTTTTTGTACAAAGGCCTTGTACTTTTTGTACAAAGCCCTTGTACTTTTAGTACAAAGCCCATGTACAAGTTGTACAAGGCCTATGTACTAAATTCAAATTGCTGTGATGCAGATGGCACCATATATACAAGAGAGGCTGTACCCAAATAGGTGCAGCCTCTTTTGTAATCTTCTGCAAAACATAAAATAAAGAGGCTGCGTCGTAATTAATGTTTACGGCTCAGCCTCTTATTGGGTAAAAAAGGATTTCTTTGATAAGTTTGCCGTGCTTATTCTGCGGCTTTGTGATATTCGTTGAGCAGCCATGCCTTCTGTTCTTCGATGGTCATGTGGCTGTTGTCAAGCTCGATTGCGTCGTCGGCCTTGCGCAGTGGAGACACATCGCGGTGCGTATCAATGTAGTCGCGCTCCTCGATGTTCTTGAGAATATCCTCGAAGTTGCCTTCCATGCCTTTGCTTTGCAGTTCGTCATAACGCCGTTGGGCGCGCACTTTCGCATCTGCTGTAACGAAAATCTTAAGTTCTGCATCCGGAAAAACGGCCGTACCGATGTCGCGTCCGTCCATCACGATGCCCTTCTCTTTGCCCATCTTCTGTTGTTGGGCAACAAGTTTCTTGCGGACAAACGGCAGTGCGGCGATGGGACTCACGTGTGATGACACTTCGAGAGTGCGTATCTCGCGTTCCACATTCTCTCCGTTGAGATATGTGTCGGGCTTTCCGGTCTTGTCGTTCAGTCGGAAAGAAATGTCGATGTCTTTTATTTTCTGCTCCAATTCCTCGGCTTTCACGCTACCGTCTTCGTCGAACAAGCCGTTGCGGAGCGCAAATAGAGTTACCGACCGATACATTGCTCCGGTGTCTACATATATATATCCTATTTCGTGCGCAAGGTCTTTTGCCATCGTTGATTTGCCACATGAAGAATAACCGTCGAGGCAGACTACAATCTTTCTCATTGTCTTATATGTTATTTTAGTGTTATATAAATTCCGAAAGGCCTTTTCTGTCAGCCTTTTCTTTTCTTCTTCTTTATCTCGGTTTATTTGGTTCGTACGTTCCTACGACTACTTCTTACAGTGAAAAAGCGGCGTTTACGACTAATGAACTCGACGAGACGTGATACTTGCCGTATGCCACATTCAGCTTGAAACGTTCAAGATTCAGACCCGCACCAAATGAGAGGCCCGCGCCATGACTGCTTTCACTTTCGCCGTCGGAAATCTTCATCTCCTCGACACGACGGAAATTATATCCTGCTCCAATCCATAACGATTGCGACAACAGCACGTCGGCACCGAGAATTATGTGATTCTTGAAACTGTAATTATAGTGGGTGAGGTCTACAAGCGTGGCGGAAAGGCGCACGGGCAGCGCTGCGAAGGTCTTGCTCACGCCCACCTGAAGGTCTAAAGGCATCTTTCCGAACTCCTCGTCGTATGCTTTCACCTCGCCACCGAGGTTCTTTGCCACGGCCGAGATAGACCATTCGCGGTCAGGGTCATAGTAATTGACACCCAAATCGATGCCTACGGCCATAGAACTGTAACTCCCGATGTACGACATAATAAACTTTGCTGTGATTCCTCCTACGATTCTTTCCGACAACTGGTACGAAAAAATCGCGTCGATGGCAATATCGCTGGCTGAGAACTCGCCACTTTGAACGTTGTTTTCGTCGGTCTGCTTCATCTTACCATAGTTCACATATTGTATGCCGCCGGCCAAAGTAGCTTTCTCTTTCAGTATCTTGTTGAACGATGCGCTCATATAATTCACTCCGTCCATATAATTCATGTAGCTTAATCCGATGGTCTTGTCATTGACAGAAGCCGCCAATGCCGGGTTTGAGAACATCAAAGCAGGGTCGTCCTCGATGATTGTGATGTTTTCTCCACCCAATGCCGCAGCGTGGGCACTTACCGGAAGGCGCAGGAAGTTGTATTCCGTTTGGCTTTCCTGTGCTGTCGCTGTAATCGCAAAAACTGCAAAGAGAAGTGCAAAAAAGCTATTTTTCATCTATTTTTATCAAATTTATCCGCAAAGATACGGCTTTTTTCAAATATCTATGTTATTTTTGTCAGTGAATTGCCGGACTGTCCGCAAAATACGGTTGGTTTGCAATGACGCCTTCATCTGTGCAGATATAAATATAACGTAGAAAAGTTCTAATTAGTATTTTAGGCTTGGAAATAAAGAAGTCGAAAACGGTTGATTTGGAAAGCAGGAAACTTTCGGGATTTCTGTTGGGGCTTATTGTCGCTCTGACCTTGTGTTTCGGTGCTTTGGAATATAATGTCCGGCCTGATGCCGAAGCGGAAACGGATGATAATCTTGATTTGTTCGATGAGGATATGGAGAAGATTCCCGTACTCGACCAGAAGGATATGATTGCCGCGATGAAAGAGCCTGTGAGTGCGCCTTCTGTGACGGAGAAGGTTGAGGAGGTGCCACAGCCCTCTCAGTCGCGTGATGTGGATAATGTAAATCTTGATGAAATTAATGACGGAAAGGCTGCCGCTACCGTGGATGTCATGCCAGAGAAGGTGGAACATCAGGTGGTTGCCTTGCCTCCTGTGCCTGTTGATGAGAACGATAACCCGCTGAATTGGCGCGTGGTGGAGGAACTTCCTGAATTTCCCGGCGGTATGGTCGAGTTCATGAAATGGCTCACCAAAAATCTGAAATATCCCCCAATGGCGCGCTCACGCAATATTCAGGGCAAGGTCGTGGTGCAGTTTGTGATAAACAAAGATGGAACTATCTGCGACGCTAAGGTGCTGAAATCGGTGGACGCGAGTCTCGACCGCGAGGCGTTGCGCGTCGTCAGTATGATGCCTAAGTGGACTCCGGGCAAGCAAAACGGTGCACCGTGCCGCACATTATTCGTTATTCCGATAATATTCAAAATATAAATAATATGAAAACATCCGACGAACTTCTTGAGTTATTCAACGATTATCTTGCTAAATTGCCATACGAACGCAAGCCGGAGAGCTTGTATGAGCCAATAAAATATGTGCTTTCACTTGGCGGAAAGCGTATTCGGCCGGTGCTGATGTTACTTGCTTATAATATGTATAAGGATAATCCGGAAAGTATTCTCGCTTCGGCGTGCGCTCTGGAGACTTATCACAACTATACGCTGCTACATGATGATTTGATGGATAATGCCTCGATGCGTCGCGGACAGGCTACGGTTCATGTGAAGTGGGATGCGAATACTGCTATTTTGTCGGGTGATACGATGCTCGTTCTTGCTTATCAGCGTATGGCTCAGTGCGATAACGCTAAGTTGAAAGAGGTGCTCGACCTCTTCACGGTTACTGCTTTGGAGATTGGCGAAGGTCAGCAGTACGATATGGAGTTTGAGAATCGTAACGATGTAAGGGAAGAAGAGTATATCGAAATGATTCGTTTGAAGACGAGTGTATTGCTTGCCTGCGCGCTGAAGATGGGTGCAATACTTGCCGGAGCACCTGCTGAGGATGCTGAAAACCTGTATAAGTTTGGCGAAAAGATTGGTCTTGCCTTCCAGTTGCAGGATGATTATCTTGATGTTTACGGCGATCCGGCCGTTTTCGGAAAGGCTATTGGTGGCGATATACTGTGCAACAAGAAGACATTCATGCTCATAAACGCATTCGCACGTGCTACGGATGCACAGCGCGAGGAACTGTCACGTTGGATTAATGCAGCCGAGGCGTGCGACCCGAAAGAAAAGATTGCAGCCGTGACTGGCATATATAATAAGATAGGTATAGACCGGTTGGCTGTTGAGAAAATCAATTTCTATTTTGATGAGGCTCGCAAATATCTCGCTGCCGTGCGTTTGGATGATGCCAAGAAGCAGGAATTGGCAGATTATACGGCTTGGATGATGAAACGCAACAAGTAGGAATATGCCTTATCGAAGACTCCCCAAAACCGATGCGGCACGTCTCAAGGCTTTGCAGACTTTGCTGAATAATGACGATATTTATACCGTCAGAAACCGTTTTATCGACTGGAAATTGCTGAATAAGGCGCAACCGCTGTACGATCGCCTGCTAACGGCCGTAGAACAGTATAAGATTGATATGTCTTCGCAGGTTAGAAACGCTGGTAAAATAGATGGATTGCAACGTAAGGCGGCTTTGTATATCAGTCATTTCCTGCAAGTCTTGTTTATGACCATTGAACGGGGAGAAATCAAACGAAAATATCTTGAACTCTACGGATTGCCTCTTGATTCTACCTCTTTGCCCAATATGAAGTCGGCTGAGAGCATAATAGAGTGGGGGAAGAGGGTCGTGGAAGGTGAAAAAGTGCGTCTGAAGAAAGGCGGTCGACCGATTTATAACCCTACAATCGGCATGGTTGCCACTCATTGCGATATATTCCGTGAGGCATACGAGAAACAGAAACAATTACAGTTGCGAACGGCGCAGTCTTTAGAGAATATTTCCAGTATTCGCCCTGAGTGCGACGCGGTTCTTCTCGAATTGTGGAATGCCGTGGAAAATCACTTCGCCGACCTTCCGCCGGAGACCCGTTTTGCCGAATGCCGCAAGTTCGGAGTGGTGTATTATTACCGTCGGCATGAAGAACGAATATATTAAAAGAAAGCAATTATGAATTTTGTTGATACACATACTCATCTCGACGGCGAAGAGTTTGCGGCCGACAGAGATGCCGTAGTGGCTCGTGCGATAGAGGCCGGAGCCACCCGCTTGTTTGTTCCGGCAATAGATTTGAAGTCTGTTCAATCCGTTCTTGACGTTTGTTCTCGCTATCCCAATGTTGCCTATCCTATGCTCGGACTGCATCCCGAGGAGGTGAAGGAAGATTATCCGGCGGTTCTTGATAAAATATATGCAATCTTAAAGGAGTCATTGAGCAATCCTACTGTTTCTCCGGTGATAGCCGTTGGCGAGGTTGGACTGGATTATTATTGGTCGCGCGAGTATGAGAAAGAGCAGTTGGCGGCGTTCGAGGAGCAGGTGAAATGGTCTGTTGAGACGCATTTGCCCCTTATGATACATTGTCGGAAGGCGCAAAACGAGATGGTAAGACTGTTGCGGAATTATGAGAAAGAGTTGCCCGGAGGTGTGTTTCATTGCTTTACCGGCAATGAGAAAGAGGCTGCAGAGCTTCTGCAATTTGAGAATTTCGTACTTGGAATTGGCGGAGTTCTCACTTTCAAAAAGAGTCATTTGCCCGAAGTCCTGCCCTCAACCGTGCCGTTGAGTAGGATTGTTTTGGAGACAGACAGTCCATATATGGCTCCCGTTCCGTATCGCGGGCAGCGCAATGAGAGTGCCTTTGTAGCGGAAGTACTCGCAAAATTGGCGGATTGTTATGGCGTGAGCCGTGATGAAGTGGCCGAACATACCAATCGAAACGTGCATCGTGTCTTCGGTATTTAACGAAATAAACTTTTTCCTAATCATATTGTGATGGGAATATGTCGAGATGGTTTTGATTACAGAAACCTTGTTATTATCCGTCAATGGTAATCGCGTAACAAAGCATCGGCAACATAGATGTAACGCAAAACTGATTATTAAAAGGACTGACTCCTGCAAATGGAATCAGTCCTAATTTTATCTTGCTTCAAAAAAATAGCGGACAGCAATAATATTTTTTGTCTTAGCTGGCGCATATTCCTTAATCATCACGTCCTCTGCAATATCCCCATCCCCTATACATTTATATATATTATATCTCCGATAAAGTTAAGAGTGTAAGTGATAACGTTGAATGT
>ERZ809407.184-NODE-184-length-68284-cov-5.672632_pt1 | contig 68284 bp, 93 predicted proteins | sample MGYA00520792_ERZ809407 | MGnify/ENA primary metagenome ERZ809407 (study PRJEB31576, sample SAMEA3212665) | Homo sapiens | biome: human-gut; feature: human gut; material: fecal | place: Sweden | collected 2012 ...
TACACGACGCTCTTCCGATCTAAATAGTAGGAGTTCTGGGAGACGAAGCTGTTGTAGATGGTATTGTAGAAGTAGCTCACGTCGGCGGCCGTGTAGGTCTCGTTGCCGATGGTCACGGCGTCGGCGCTGCGTTCGATCACCTTGGAGTTGGCGACCGTGACGACGATACCGACGATCACGAAGATGACGGCGATGGCGATATACAGGGCATTGCTGCGGCGATCCTTCGCCTGCTCGTCCTTTTCGCGCTTCGTCCGGGGATCGACATAACCGCCTGCCAGATTCTCCTGGCGGCTCTTCTTTTCTCTGGATGCACTCATTTGTTTGTTCAGTCCTCTCAATTATTGGGTTTTGCAGATTTGCAAAAGTGCTATTGAAAATGCCCAATCATTATAACGAATGGAGCACAATAATGCAATGACAAAATTGTGAAGATTCTTCGTACCATTTTCCGCCCGCAGGCGGAAAACAATTAAAATCGTAATTCCTGACGACATGTGCGTCAGGAATTACTCTTTGCGCAAAGCGAGTGTCGAATTGTCTGCTTGTGCAGACAATGAGGCACAGAGCGACGCAAATCTTTCTCAATGAAAGCGACGTAAGTCGGTTTCATTGAAGTTACTTCGTGCCGAAAATGCGGTCGCCTGCGTCGCCGAGGCCGGGGACGATGTAGCCGTGCTCGTTGAGATGATCATCGAGTGCGCCGGCGTAGATGTTGACGTCGGGGTACTTCTCCTGAACGGCCTTGATGCCTTCGGGAGCGGCGACGAGCACCATGAGCGTGATGTGCTTGCAGCCGCGCTTGACCATCTCGCCGATGGCCTCGCAGGCAGAGCCGCCGGTGGCGAGCATCGGGTCGACGATCATCACGTCGCGCTCGGCCACGTCCTTGGGCATCTTGCAGAAGTAGGGGTGGGGCTCGAGCGTCTCTTCATCGCGGTACATGCCGATGTGGCCCACGCGGGCGGAGGGCACCATGCGCAGCACGCCGTCGACCAGGCCGAGACCGGCGCGCAGGATGGGGACGACAACGAACTTCTTGCCTGCGAGCGTGGGGGCGTCCATCTCGCAGATGGGGGTCTTGATGTGCTTGGTGGTCAGCGGGAGGTCGCGCGTGGCCTCGTAGGTGATGAGCATACCGATCTCGGACACGAGCTCACGGAAATCCTTGACGCTGGTGTTTTCATCGCGCATGATGGTGAGCTTGTGGGCGACGAGGGGGTGGTTCATGATGTGTACTTTCTCGTTGAATTTGGCTTCCATTGCTTTGACCTCCGAAAAAATATATTTTAATGTGTTTTGCTTACTGGTTCAATTTGGAGCTTCTCAGGCGCTCTGCCTGCGCGGGGCGCAGATAAACGGGGAGAAGCTCCTGCGCGCTCACGGCCTCGCCGCGCGCATAGGCGCGCTCGGCCACAAGGCCGACGCCCACAGCGCTCTGATAAAGGAGCATACTGGGCGCGAGCGAGCACTTGACGCCGTGCTCTTCTAAATAACGATAGCACAGCACGCCGCCGTCGCCGAGGACGGTGATGGGCTGCTGCTTGCCTTGAAGCTGCGCGCAGAGCTCTTCGAGCGAGATCGCGCGGTCCGGCGTCAGGCGCGTGAGTTCGCCGCCCTTTGCCTCGAAAACGGCGTTATAGACCTGCGAGCGGCGCGCGTCCATCGCGCCGACGATAAGCCCGTCGATGTGCGCGGCATTCTGCGCCATGGCCTCGAGCGTCGAAACGCCGAGGCACGGCTTGTCTGCGGCCCAGGCAAGGCCCTTGACCGCCGCAATGCCGATGCGAAGACCCGTGAACGAGCCCGGCCCCGCCGCGATGGCGATGGCATTGATATCATCGAGCGTCAGATCGGCGTTTTTGAGCATCGCATCCACCATCGGCAGAAGCGTCCGGCTGTGCGTCAGCCCCGTGCACTGATAGGCGGAGGCGAGCGGTGCGCCGTCTTCGACGACGGCGCAGGAAACGCTCTTCGCCGATGTTTCCAGAGCGAGAATTTTCATGCGAATCTGCCTCCTGTGACCGTGATGGTGCGCCAGTCTTCGTGCTCGTCCGTGCGCGCGATGTCGACAAAGATCGTGTCCTCCGGCAGCGCGTCGGAGACGCGCTCGCTCCACTCGACGGCGCAGACGCCGCCGCGGGCGAGATAATCGTCCCAGCCGATGTCGAACAGCTCATCCGACGAGCCGAGGCGGTACATATCAAAATGGAAGAGCGGCGTTCTGCCCTCGTACTCGTTGACGATGGTGAACGTCGGGCTCGTGACGCGTCCGCGGCAGCCAAAGCCGCGCGCAAGACCGCGCGTGAAGGCGGTCTTTCCCATGCCGAGCGAGCCCGTGAAGGCGAGCACATCGCCGCCGCGGAGCTTTTGGGCAAGCTCTTCGCCGATCGCCTCGGTCTCCTGCGTGCTGTGCGACAGAAATTGCATGGTTTCGCCTCCTTGACCCCATTTTCACCCATATTACCAAATAGTATAGCACAGCGCGCCGGCCTTTACAATTCCTTTTCTGCGGAAAGAGGGAGAAATGTGCGTTTACAGACGGGTAAAATTGTGCTAAAATACATCGAAAACTTTGTGCGAAGGGAGCGTGAGGCTGTGAACAGATTCCGCGATTTTTTAAGTGACGTGGTGCGGCAGTCGGATATGGTGCTGCTGTCGCTGTGCACCGTTTCCACGCTCTACGGCATGGTGCTCATCGCGAGCGCCACGCATTTCCGCAATACCTTTAAATATGTTGCCATTCAGGGATTTGGCTTGCTGCTGGGCGTGCTGCTCTACTTCCTGCTCTCCAGCATCGACGTGTCGGAGGTCGGAAAAAAATGGAAGTGGCTGCTGGCGTTCAACTTCGGCTTCATTCTGCTGCTGCGCACGCCCTTTGGCCTGACGCGCAACGGCAACCGCGCCTGGCTCGGTGTGAACGACATCGGCAAAAGGCTCGGCGTCGGCTTTTTGGAGAATTTTCCCATCACCGTTCAGCCCGCCGAGATCGTGAAGATCACGTTCATTATCCTCTTGGCGCGCCAGCTTGCGCTGCTGCAGGAGAAAAAGGACCTCACGCGCTTTTCCAATGTCATCCAGCCCACGGCGCACGCGGGGATCATGTTCCTCTTTTATTATGTGATCTCCAAGGATGCGGGCAGCGGCCTTGTGTATCTGTTCGTCTTTGTGTGCATGGCGTTTGCGGGCGGCTTTGCGCTGCGTTGGATCTTCCTCGGCCTTGGCGGCGCGGTGGGCGGATTCCTTGCTGCGTGGAATTTCAATCTCCTGCGCGGCGACTGGTACGACCGCATCAAGGTCATTCTGGACCACAGCTACCAGCCCGAGGGCAAGGGCTGGCAGCAGACGCGCGGAATGCTCGCTCTCGGCTCGGGCAAGCTGACGGGGCAGGGCCTCTTCAACGGCACACAGACGCAGTCGTTGTACCGGTCGAGTCTTCCCGAGCGGCAGACAGACTTCATCTTCTGCGTCTGCGGCGAGGAGCTGGGCTTCATCGGCTGCCTTCTCGTCATCGTGCTGCTGCTGGCCATCATCGTCCGCTGCCTCATTGTCGCGCGCGAAGCGCCGAGCCGCATGGAAAGCCTTGTGTGCGTCGGCATGGCGGGCATGCTCATCTTCCAGACCATTGCCAACATCGGCATGTGCTTGTTCCTTATGCCGGTCATCGGGCTGACGCTGCCTTTTTTCAGCTACGGCGGCTCGTCCATCGTGACGATCTTTGCCGCGATGGGAGTGGTGTCGGGCATCAAGAAGCGGTCGAGGCCGGAGTGGCTCATAAACTGACGTTTCAAAAGCGGGGATTCTCTTTGAGAGAATCCCCGCTTTTGAGATTATCGGAGAGATGGCGAAGCCGTCTCTCCGATAAAATTGCACTCCGCTTCGTGCCTTGCCGCCCGCAGGGCGGCTGCGACACGCGCGGAGTGAGAAGAGTAAATTCCGACGCACATGTCGTCGGAATTTACGATTAAGATCATTTCGCGCCTGCGGGCGCGAAAGCCTGCGGCGCATTTAATCCCGTTCGATTTTTTCGCCGCTGATGGTGCCTTCGGCGGTACCGTAGGAGATGACGCCGCGGCCGAATTTTTTGCGCAGGGCGTCCATTGCGGATTCGACGGCCTCCTGCTTTTCCTGCTGTGTGTCGTCCGTGCCGAGCAGGTCGAGCTGGCGATAAGATTGTGCCTCTTCAGTCAGATGCAGTGCCGTGACGGAGAGGAGCCGGATAGGGTCGGGTGCTTTCCACAAGTCCTTTGCAAGGCGGAGCGCGGTATCGTTGATCTCGCGCATCAGGTGCGTGCTGTGGTCGAGCGTCGTCTGGCGCGAAAAGACCTGAAAGCGGCTGTTTTTGATGCCGACCTGCACGCCGCCGCAGTAGAGCCCGTAGCGCCGCAGGCGCATCGCCACACTGTCAGTAAGCAGCGAGATGCCGCTTTGCACCTCATCCCAGCGCGTCAGGTCGCGGCGGAACGTCGTCGAATTGCCAACGGATTTGATCGGCTCTCGGTCCGCCGCTCCGCGGACGGGGGAGTCGTCGAGGCCGTTGGCATAGCGGTAGAGCTGCGAGCCCATTTTGCCCATCAGTGTTTCGAGCATTTCCTCGCTGCATTTTGAGAGTTCGCCGATCGTGCGCACGCCGTAGCGGCCGAGCAACTCCTGTGCGCTGCGGCCGACGAACAAAAGGTCGCCGACGGGCAGGGGAAAGACGATGTCGCGCCAGTTGTCGCGTGCGATGACGGTCGTGGCGTCAGGCTTTTTATAGTCGCTGCCGAGCTTGGCAAACACCTTGTTGAACGACACGCCGACCGAGATCGTCAGCCCAAATTCGCGCCTGATGCGGCCTCGCAGCGTGTCGGCGAGCGCTCTGGCGTCCCCGCCGAAGAGGTGGAGGGAATTTGTCACATCGAGCCAGCTCTCGTCGATGCCGAACGGCTCGACTAAGTCAGTGTACTCGCCGTAGACGGCATTGATTTTTTTCGAGTATTCGGCGTAGAGCCGATGGTGCGGCGGCAGCAGGATGAGGCCAGGACACTTCTGCTTGGCCTTCCAGATGGTCTCCGCCGTTTTGACACCGCAGCGCTTCGCCGGTTCATTTTTTGCCAGGATGATGCCGTGGCGCTCCGTCGGATCGCCGCAGACCGCGACGGGAAGCTGGCGCAAATCAGGATGGCTCAAAAGCTCGCAGGAGGCGTAAAAGCAGTTGCAGTCGCAGTGCAGAATGATGCGGTCCATCGCGTTCACCTCGTTTCATGAACAGTGTAGCACAAAATATGAAATAGAACAAGTGTTTGAAAATAAAAAGTACCCGCCGGACGGCAGGCACTTTCTTGAATAGTTTTCGTCAATTTTCTCTCACGCTATACAGCGCCGCGCCGATGGCGGTAGCAAACGTCGCGTTTTCGGGAATAATAAAATTGACATGGTAGAGCTGTTTGAACAGCTCGAACGTCTCCCTTGCCGGCGGCAGCATCGTCAGCGCGCCTGTGAGGACGACCGTGTCCGTGCCGCAGCACTTGCACGCGAGCACCGACATTGTGCCGATGGACTGGAGCACCAGGTTGACGATGCCGAGCATTTTGTCCGACGGCGTCGCGTCGTCGGCGACCTTGGCAAAGTTCGCCGCCGTGGCCTCGGGCGGCAGATTGCCCACCTGCTCGCGCGAGAGGTCGGCCATCGTCAGGTCGATGTGGCTGAGGTCGCCGTCCTGGCAGAGCTTGCGGATCAGCGCGTACTGGTGCACGCCTGTTGTGAGCGAGCTGAGGCCCGCGAGCGTGCCGCCGCCCACGCCGCTGCCGATGAGGTGACGGATCTCTCCGCCCTTGTTGGCCCAGAGAAACGACGTGCCCGTGCCCATACTGACGACGACCGCGTGCTCCTTGCCCGAGAGGGCGAGGCCGCCCACGCCGACGGAGGGGAATTCTTCGACCTTGATGGTCTTCACACCGTAGATATCGCCCTCGACATACGAAGAGCCCACGCCCGTAAGCGCGATATGGCGGATGTCGGAGAGCTGGAGATGATGTGTGGAAAGGAAATTGCCCATCGCGCCGTAGAGCGAGGTGAGCGGATCGTCAGCCTTGACGCGCAGCATGTCGATGACGGAAAGATCGGGGGCAAGACCGACGATTTTCGTGCTTGAACCGCCGATGTCAATGCCTAAAATAACACCCATTGTGATGCTCCGTTTCTTTAGAAAGTCCCTTTATCATAGGGGACGCAATGGATAAAGTCAAGTAAAAAGCGGAAAAAGGGCGGAAAGCCTTGCTTTATTTTGGTATGCAGGATATAATGCACCTATTACAAGGCGCGGCACAGTCCGCGCCGTGACACTATGAGGTGACTATGAAAACCGATCAGAAGCTCAATATGACCATGCTCTGCGACTTCTACGAGTTGACTATGGGCAATGGTTACTTGAAAGCAGGGTTCCAGGATCGCATTACCTATTTCGACGTTTATTTCCGCTCGGTGCCGGACGGAGGCGGGTACGCCATTGCCGCCGGTCTTGACCAGCTGATCGACTATATCGAGGATCTGCACTTCGACCAGCAGGACATCGACTACCTGCGCGGGAGAGGTATCTTCTGCGAGGAATTCCTCGACTATCTTGCAAACTTCCACTTCAGCGGCGACATTTACGCCGTGCCCGAGGGCACGCCCGTCTTCCCAAAAGAGCCGATGGTCGTCGTGCGCGCGCCCGCGATCGAGGCGCAGCTGCTTGAAACGTTCGCGCTTTTGACCGTGAACCATCAGAGCTTGATCGCCACCAAGGCCAACCGCATCGTCCGCGCCGCCAAGGGCCACGCCGTGATGGAGTTCGGTTCCCGCCGCGCGCAGGGCTCCGCCGCCGCCATCGACGGCGCTCGTGCTGCCTATATTGCGGGCTGCTGCGGCACTGCCTGCACCATCTCCGACCAGCTCTACGGCACGCCCGCGCTCGGCACGATGGCCCACGCCTGGGTGCAGATGTTCGACACCGAATATGACGCATTCGCGACCTACTGCAAATACTATCCGCAGAACGCCGTCCTGCTTGTCGACACCTATAATACCTTAAAGTCCGGCATTCCCAACGCCATCAAAGCGTTCAACGACATCTTGAAGCCGCTTGGCATCAAAAAGTGCGGCATCCGCCTGGACAGCGGCGACATCGCCTATCTTTCCCGCAAGGCGCGTAAGATGCTCGACGAGGCGGGCTGGACGGAGTGCACCATCACCGTTTCGAACTCGCTCGACGAGTACCTCATTCAGGACCTCTGGATGCAGGATGCGAAGATCGACGCCTTCGGCGTCGGCGAGCGTCTCATTACCGCCAAGAGCGAGCCGGTCTTCGGCTGCGTCTATAAGCTCGTCGCAGTGGAGGACAAGGACGGCAATATCGTCCCCAAGATCAAGATCAGCGAGAATGTCGGCAAGATCACGACACCGCACTTCAAGAAGCTTTACCGCTTCTACGGCCGCGACACCGGCAAGGCCATCGCCGACTATCTGACGGTCTACGACGAGACCGTGGACGACAGCCAGAATCTTGAGATCTTCGACCCCGACGCCACGTGGAAGCGTAAGGAAGTCTATCACTTCGAAGCGCGCGAGCTGCTCGTGCCCATCTACCAGAAAGGCAAGCTCGTCTACAAGCGTCCCGGCATCGAGGAGATCAAAAAATACTGCGCCGAGCAGGTCGATACCCTCTGGGACGAGGTCAAGCGCTTCGATAACCCGCATAACTATTATGTGGACCTCTCGCAGAAGCTCTACGACATCAAGACCGAGCTTTTGAACGAGAAGAACGAGCGCTACGAGAAGAACTGAGGAAAACAAAAAATCAAAAACAGGGAACAGCCAACAGGAGGGGACTGAGACTGCGATGAAGGGATTCCAGATTCAGCAAAAGGGCGAGCGGCGCATTTCTGCGGCGCTGCGGATCATGCTGGTCGTCGTCCTGCTTGCGGTGCAGATCGGCTTTGTTGTCGCCATCTCCTACTTTATGCAGGAGTATCTGGCGCTGGCCTACGGCGTCGTACAGGTCGGCGCGCTGTTTCTTGCGGTGCATATCTACAATGAACCAGGTGAGCTTTCCTATAAGCTCATCTGGTTCATCCTGCTTTTGCTGGCCCCGCCGGTGGGTATGATTCTCTGGTTCCTATGGGGCGGCGCGGCGCAGAAGCGCCATCTGCCGCGGAACACCAAGCGCTTTCCTGACGAGCCGGAGAGCGTGCGCATGCGCAGTGAGATCGCCGTCGACAAGCTCACGCGCCAGCTGCCCGATTGGTCGCGCACGGCAAACTACCTCTGCCGCCGCGATTTCCAGCTCTATCAGAATACCTCTGTTACGTACCTGCCCGAGGGTGCGATTTTGCTGCGTAATCTCATCGACCGCGCAGCCAAGGCTGAGCGCTTTATTTTCCTTGAATACTTCATTCTGGCCGAGGGGAAGCTTTGGGATGAGCTTGAAAAGATCCTCTGCGCCAAGGCACGCGAGGGCGTTGAGGTCAAGATCATCTTTGACGACTTTGGCAACATCAAGCGCTTTTCCGGCGAGACGATCGACCGTCTGCGCGAGGTGGGCGTCGAGGTATTCATCTTCAACCCCGTGCACGAGTATGTGAACCGCCTGCACTTCAACTACCGCGACCACCGCAAGATCGCCTGCATCGACGGTGACGTCGCCTACACCGGCGGCGTGAACATCGCCGACGAGTACGCCAATATCATCGAGCGCTTCGGCTACTGGAAGGACAGCGGCGTATGTCTTGAAGGCGAGGGCGCCTGGGGCCTGACGGCAAGCTTTATCCGCATGTGTGTGAACCTCGGCGGCGTGATGCACAACGAGCACGACTATTACCGCCCCCATACGCCGGTCAAAAGCGAGGGCTTCTGCCAGCCGTTTACCGACGGACCGCAGAACAACCCCGACAATCCGGCCGAGGATGTGTTCCTCCAGATGATCTCCGGCGCGCGGCGCTTCCTCTATATCACGACGCCGTACTTCATCCCCGATGAGAGCCTGATGCGTGCATTGTGCATCGCGGGCGACGGGGGCGTGGACGTGCGGCTGATGCTGCCGGGCAAGCCTGACCACTGGTACGCCGACTGCGTGGCGGAGTCGTACTTCGGCGAGCTCATCAAACACGGCGTAAAGGTATACCGCTATACCCCTGGCTTTCTGCATGGAAAAACCATCATGGTGGACCGCGTAGCGGCCTTTGTCGGCTCGGTGAATATGGACTACCGCAGCTTTGAGCTCGACTATGAGTGCGGCGTGATGGTCTACGGCGCGCCGATGATCGAATCGCTGCTCGAGGATATGGATATGATCGTCGACCACAGCCGTCTCGTCACAAAAGAGGAGTGGGCTAAGCGCAGCGTACTGCGCCGCGTGTTCGAGCCGCTGCTGCGCTTGTTTGCCATCTGGATGTGACAGGAAAGTGGGGAAGAGGCAGGAATTTTCCAAATTTTGATTTTTTAGAAAATTTCCTGTTGACAAATGCAAAGTTCCTGCTATAATAACATTTGTTCGCTGAACGACACAGCGCGGCGAACAGCGCAATATAGCGGGATTGTGTAATGGTAGCACAGCGGACTCTGACTCCGTATGTGAGGGTTCGAATCCTTCTCCCGCTGCCAAAGGAAGAAAAACCTGTAACCTTTGTGGTTGCAGGTTTTCTTTGTATTTCAAGGCATTTCGGGGAATAAAAGCTGTTTCAAAAATAAAATGATGTGTCGTTTTTGATACTCAAATTTTGATTTTAGGACGCATTTTTCTGAACGGATTTCTGAACGAAAAAATGCCTTTTATAATAGAGAAGACGGTGCCCGACTTGGGCACCGTCTTCTCTTATTTAGATCTTGCGATCATTGCGATAACTTCCTGCCGTGTGACAAGGCCTTTCGGCGCAGTGCCGTTCACGACACCGGCTTCATAAGCTGCTGCCCACACCTCAGTTGCCCATTCGTCCACGGGCAGTTTCGCGCGCTTGGCGAGGTATGTATCCATCATCGCGTCGAACTTATCCTGATCCATATAGTCGTACTCCTCCATTTGGGGCGGGTATTTCCCCGCCAGAATCATGCTGCTGCTGTAGCGCCCGTTTGCATCCCACTGGAAGTGCGGACGGTCAGGAAAGCTCCGCCAGTCGCCGCCCCAAGAGAAACCGACCTGCTTGCCGATCTGTCCGCAGCGGGCGAAAAAATCGGCGTCATCGTATGCATGTCCGCTTACATTCTTGCAAATATCAAAGGCCAGTCCGGCCTTGATACCGTGGAACGTCGGCTTGGTCGCCTTCTTGCTGGCTGTGCCGCGCCGGACGCAGTCAAGCTGATACTCTTCATCGCGCACCGTCTCGGTCACCTTGACAGGAAGACCGGCATCGTGGCACATCTGCAGAAAGATTTCGCAGTTTGCTCGCACGTCGGCGCGCAGATATTTGAGGTCGTCGGTCTTAAACATTGCCGCTGCTCTTTCCGGCAAGGCCATGCAGGTGCTTTAGGAGATCCTCGTAGAGTCCGTCATATCCGTTCATGGCGACATAGGCGACGATTCCACCAACAGCGATGCCGCCGGCGATCCAGTACCAGGTCATCGCTGTGCCGGTGATATCGAGGTAGGCAATCGTTGCGAGCAGTGTGAGCAGCTCCGCGACGATCGGAGCGACCACTGCTGCATGATCGGCGAAGGGAGCTCCGAAGCCTTTAACGATGTTGGTGAAGATATTTGTCAGCACGACCAGCGCGGGGATCAGCGCGACGAATACCAGGTTGATGATCATTTCAAAATCCATGTTCAAACTCCTCCTTCTGCATCGGTCGAGCCGACGCTTGTCCCGAAAAATTTGTTGTTGTTATGCTCAAAGATGTTGGAGAGAACCTTGCCGCCCAGCGTGACGGTGAGGGCCTTGAGCGCCGGCTCCGAAAGCTCGGTGAGCGTGTAGACCTGCCCGAGAATCACCATAGAATAGATGGCCATGGCGTAGCTACAGGAGATCCAGGCGATACACGCCCAGAGCGTGACGACAAATAACTGCCTCGTCACGCTCGCTGCCTGCGCTCTGCTGATGCCGTCGAGCCCACGACGACAAATTACCCACCCAAGCAGGAAACCCGTCACAGCGGCTCCCAGAGCCGCCAGAACGATGTATTTCATCATGCGGCCTCATCGCTGCCCAGAATGGCGTGGATGCCTCGCTTGGTTAAAAACTCTTTCTGCTCATGTTTGATCTGCGAAGCGTAGTCGAGCGCTGCATGCATATCCCCATTGCAATGCGCATCGGGAATACGCTGTACGGCCTTCGCCGTGGCTTCTCCCAGCGCAACAGAAGCCCAATTTCCTTTAATGAGTTCGAGCATGAGCTGTTCCTGAAGCTCCTGCCGTTCCTGCATCTGGGCGCGTTCCTGCTTGTCACGCTTGCGGTCGCGTGCTGCGACCGCTTCAATAATGGCGACGATCACCATGGCCGCCGCTGAGATGATGCTTGCTGTCATAATCATTCCTCTTTAATCACGATGCAATTTTTGACTTTAGCCTGTATAGCTTTGATACTATCTTGCGGCTGACCTTGTTGCAAAAGCCGCTGACCAGCGAACACAAGCGCGTATAGATATAAGCACTGCGGTGCTTGACCTGAGATTGCCTGCTTTCCTCCAGCAGCGCTGAGAGCAGCCTGCTCTGTCCGACAAGCCCATGAAAAGGCGTTCTCCACAAGCGAGCATAAAACCTTGTTTTTGAGGGGAATTGAATCAGTGGTGGCACATACTGGAGCGATGCGGCTGCATTTTCTTCGCAGGGCTCCATTTCAAATGATGGCCATAAACTCTGCTCCGGATAATGATCATGTACTGCCGGAGAAATCCCAGCTGCGTCACATCTTTGAAGCTGCATTGTATTTGCGCGCCGTGCTGCCTCCTGCGCATACTCGGGCACGAGAGATTTGATCTCCTGCTGCTGGTATAGGGTCCACAGCACATCTCCTATTGCGCCGAGATCAAGCACTCCGCATTGGGCTGTAGCAGGGAAGCATCCCTGAATGCGTATGGCAGCCCGTTCCAGTGTGCGGCAAATGGTCGATTTGTCAACGCTGAGAAGTTTGCCGATGTCTTCCATGGTGAGCCACTCACCGTAGTACAAATACATGTACACCGCCTGTCTTTCGGTCAGGCAGCCGAGCAGCTTTTTTGCCGTTTCCGGATCAGCAAAATCCATTTCCGAACTGTCCTCTGAGTCGCAGTCAGGCTCATAGTACTGCTCTTCAAATTGTGCGAGATCCCGAATGCGCTGGTGAGCACGGTTCAGCGTTCTGGAAACCGTGCTTTTATCTACATTCAGGATCTTTGCAATCTCCGTTACCCGTTTTCCCTCCATGGAGAGTTCAAGCATCTGCTGCTGCCGATCACTGCAGATTGCTTTCCCGCGTTTGAGCGCGCGGATCAGACGAGCTTTTTTACTGCCGTCATCAAGGCCGACGCCAAGCTCCTCCCAGCGCATTGTATTTCCCTCAATATCAGCGAAGGTGACGTGATTGCGTTCGAGCCAGTTGAAGGTACCAGTACCGTCAGCGCTGCGGGCTTCAAAACTTGTGACCCTGCTTTTGGGCGCTGTGCGTACCCTTTCAGCAGGCGGTCTGGCCGCATCTTTTCGCTCGAGCGCTTCCTGATACATTTGATACAGGATCGAGTAGCGCTGCTTCTGTTTGGCAAGCTCTTGCGGATCTGCGATAGACTGCATTTCTTCCTTGACGAGCTTGATGCGCTCGTATAGGGTGGCCCGCTCCTGCTCAGCAATCTCGTAGTCCGTCATGACTTAGGTCTCCCAGTCGACCCAGCCGTCCATATAAACCTTGATCTTGCCGTCCACCCGGTAATAGGCGTTATTGATGAGCGGCATACCATCGGTGTAGTCGATGGGATTGTCTGCGCTTGTGCCGACAGGGACAGTCTGTGCGATATACTCCTTGCGAACGACCACGTCGTTTACGCTGTAGACCTTCCAGTCGTAGCCCAGCTTGTCGCTCTGCTGCATGGTCACGGCAATGCCGCCCGCTGCCTGTACCGTCTTCCCGTCCTTGATCGCTCCCTTGATGGCGTTCAGCTTTTCAGTTCTCATCGTAAGTAGCCTCCAATTCTGCCAGCAGGCCATTCGCCGCGGCCAATGCTTCATCCTTCTTTGCGAGCTGTTCATCCTTTTCGGCAAGCTCTGCGGTCTTGCCTTCAACGCTGGCCGTCAGCGCTTCGACCTGTGCCTGATAAGGCGTCACATCGCCCCAGTACTGTTTGTCGACCTCGAGGATTACCTCAAAGCTGTCAGTATTTCTGAGGTAATTGATATCTTTGACAACGAAAGAATATCCCTCGGGCAGATCACATGCAAGATAGTTCTCTCGAACTGGCTCCACAATGACCTGCTGCCAATCAATTTTTTCAATCTCCTCGAGCGTGTTTTCTTCATAGCACCGCTCAAAGACAAGATGATATTCTTTGCCGAGGCGCAGAATATGGCCGATTCTGTGCCCATTGATTTTATAGCTTACTCCATAATGACCACTGCTCATTTTAGTCTCCTTTACTACCGATAATTGGGACGGACTTTTCCAACCGCTCCCACGTCATGTTCATATCTTCCAGTTTTTGCCATGTCATGTTGACAGCCTCAAACCGTTCCCACGTCAGACCGGCGATGATAAAGCGCAGGTGTGCCGGACTGATGAGATTGACGGAATCGGTCAGGCTGCTCAGATCTAACTCGACAAGGTCATCCGTCTCGCCAAGGAATTCCAGCGTGAAGCTATAATCGTCGTTCATAATGACGCGCGCAGCGTAGCCTGTCATTGCCGTGGCCATGTCGCGGATGGTGTCAGCGTTGGTGTTGCCGCCGGCAAGCAGCTTGGCCTTGATCGCATTGCGGCGTGAGACTTCCGTCGTGCCTGCGGGAGGCGTGATACCGACCTGGTATTCCCAGAGCGGCAGGCTCCATGTGGCAGTCTCGATAAAGAATTGCTTTTTGACATCCTCCACGAGATCTGCCATCTGCTGGCTGGAAAGCCCAAGCGTGTCGAGCAGCGCGGCCGTCTGCGCATTTTTGCGATATCGGGCAGGTACTTTTTCGCGATTTTCCATGCTGCACCGCCTCAGTAGGTCGTTACATCGACAGTGCCGAGCACGGGAATCGCGCCGGAGGCAATCTGTAGTGCTGTTTTTGCTCCATTGACGGTGAAGGTGCTGTAATCGGCTACGCCTGCGCACTGCAGAAGGCTTGCGAGAAAACGGCTGTAAGGCACGCTCTGCTCTTCAGCGAATGGCAGAGCTGCCAGCAGTGCGCTGACCGCTGCGGAAAGATCCGCTTTGACCTCGTCGAGACTATGACCATTGACGAGCTTGATCTTGGCAACAAGCGGGATCTCAACCTCCGTGACCGAGACCACCGTTACCGTCGCGCCGATTGGGCGCTCTGCCTCAATGTGTTCCGCGCATGCGGTCACGATCGTGTCGTCCAGCGGCTTTTTGTCCGCGCCGGCAATGATGACCTTGACGGTGCCATTGCCGTTCCACAGCGGGATGCAGCGGGCATAGGAGACACCCGTGACCTCCTTTGCCCACATCACGTAGTGGTTGGCGTTGCCGGATGTGATCGGCTCTGTGCGGCGCTCGTGATAGCGTGCCCACAGATCTGCGTCGCTCTCTTCATCTGCGCCGCCGACGCCGGCGGCCGCGTTGGTTGCGCCATGCACGCCGTGGATATTGACCGCCATCTGCGTGACGGTCGCCTCCGGCACGTTGTAGTCCGCGCCGATATCCTCAGCGATGCAGCGCACGCTGGCAAGCCCGGCAGCGATGGTGACCTCTTCTGTTGTCAGGAAGCGCAGCGCGCTCTGCGTGCACACAACGGTCCCTGATGGGATCTTCGTGCCGTCCACACCCGAGAATGTCACTGTTACCTCTGCTTTTGCGCCGGGCTGACGGGTCATACCGATCTGCGCTGCATGCAGATCGAGGTAACGCCCACTGTTGGCGCTCGGAAACAGAATGTCGATAAAACCATTCAGTGTCTGGCCGTATTTCCACATGACGTAGGCAGCCTCGCTCAAAAGTACATTGGCATAGCTGCCCTCACGGGCATCCACATCGACGCCGGCATTGATCACACGCCCGAGCATTTCGGACTTGATGCTTTCCGGCGTCATGCTCTCAAAGGGCGATTTTTCCGTCATTGAGTATTACCTCCCCGTAAATAGTTTTTGCCTTGAAAGACAGATGCAGTGTTGACCCTTCAAATCGCACGCTGATTTGGTGGACAGCCTTGATGTAGGGATTGATCTCCAATGCCTCGCGGATACAACGTATTGCCTCTGACTGCCTGATGTCATCGCCATAGGCCTCGCCGATCAGGGATTGCAGATCCTGTCCGTAATTATGGGTAAACACATCATGCAGATAGCGCGACGTGTTGAGCGTGTTCCAGGCCCACACCAACACAGCCTCCGAGCCCGTCACCGTCGCGGGGTTCCCACCGTGCCAGATGGGCTTGTCCTCGGTAAAGTCCCAGCGCACTTCACGCGCCAGCGGAAGCTCGGTGCCCAAATCGGACACCGGCGAGCTGATCAAAGGAAAGATGTTCATTCCAGTGTCACCATCCTCTCGATGAGATAATAGGTCTGGCCGTCATCCGAGCGCATGAGCAGCACCTCGTCGTCGATGTTGAGCACGACCCAGCCGAAAACGTGCTCCTCCGGCCGGAGAAAAACAAACGGACCGATGGCGCTCTGCGTGACCTGCACCAGCTTCTCAGGCAGCAGCGTTTCGACGCCATTTTCTTCACGGTCCTCGATATTTTCCAAAAAATTGGGATACATGGATTCCGCCACGCGGAGATCCTCTTTCTCAAGGTCGATGCCGTCGGCGCGGATCTTGATCGGATCGAGCGATAATATCCTGCCGATCGTGTAGGTAGGGTGCTGCTCCTTGTTGGCGCGCTGCGAAATATGCTGGTTGATCCCGACATAGGGATCGCGGGCGCTTTCGCTCATGTCAATTCACCTCCGGCAGTGCTGCCGGAAACGACATTCCGGCAGTTGAGTGTCAGCTTGCAGTAGTAATTGTCGCGCTTCCAGGTATGGACATCGGCGTCGATCCAGAAGATCCCCTGCAGGCCGGTCTTGTTCTCCCGCACAACGACCGTCTGGCCGGTGATCAGTGAGAGATCCCCAAGGACGTCGACGGTGACCGTCTGCGTCATGACGCCGTCGTCCAGGAGTTTTTGCGCCTCTTTGTCGATATCGACGTCAGAGGAGGCATTTTCGGTCAGATGGCGCTCCATCATGCCGAAGAGCTTTTGCGCATCATCGGTACCCACGCGGCGCTGAAAGCTGCCGTCGGCGTCGTAGATGGCCACGCTGTTGACTATGTTTGTCGCGTCCTCCACCGTCCTGGCGTCCATCAGGTTAGATTCGGCCTTGAGCACGATGCTGCGCTCGCTGACGTCTCGGACGGCCACCAGAAGGCCTCTCGGCGTGTAGGTGATGGCATATTTGTCCTCGGTCTGCTGTGTGGCCAGTGTCCAGGCCGTTTCAAAGATCTTATCCAGTGCGACGCCCGCAAATTTGCGGCTGATCTTCACGCCGGTCGACGGCAGCGACACAATGGGGATCTCATAGTCGGCGCAGACCTGGCGGGTGATACTTTCCGGCGTCGCGTCGCGGAATTTGTAGGTGCCGTCGTTGCGCCGGCAGTAGATTCCGCGGTCGAAGCACGTGAAGCTCATGCTCGTCTCTTCGCTGCCGGCGCTTCTGCGAAGCACGACTCCATCAAAAATCGGATTGCCGGAGTCGTCCGTCATCATCACGGCGTCGCCCATCTGAGGGACGGGCAGGCCGGTCGACTCATCAAAAACGATCTCGGCGACGAGCTGGCGCACCAGCGTCGACTTATCGCCGCTCCAGGACCAGTTGAGCAGGATATCCGTGATGCGGCGGGTCGACTGGTCATGTGTCAAATAGATCTCCATCAGCCGCCTCCCAGAAGAATATCCTTCGGCGGCAGCTTGATCGTCTGCCCGACGTAGATCAGGTGCGGATTGCTGATGCCGTTATATTTGGCAAGGGCGTTGTAGTAGCTCGCCGTGCCGTCGCCGTAGGTGCGCCGGCAGAGCATGCTGAGCGTGTCTCCGGAGACGACGCGGTGATAGGTGATGTCCTTTGCGGCGTCGCTCTTGCGGCCACTGTTGCCGGTATAGCGCGTCGTGTTGAGCGTTGCGACCTCCTGGGCTTCCAGATCCACGTACTCGCGCAGTGCGATCGTGCAGTAGACGTCGCCCGTGCCGTCCTGCTCCTTTTCGGTCACGCTCTCGATGTATACAAGCGCATTGATATCGCTTTCCGTCACGATGTACCGCACGGGGATCTTTTCAGCCGCCCAGTAGCGCAGCGGCTCCAGATAATAGCCGGGGTCAAGGATCGTCCCAGGCTGGTTAAACGGATAATCCTGAGAGGGCAGCAGACATTCGATCGTGCCGCTGTGCCGGCTGCGGTTGCCGGGGAGGTACACGTCGCCGAGCTGCGAAACATTGATGGTCTCAATGTTCTTGCCGGTCGTCCACTCGTAGGAGGCCGGCGTAATCGGCAGCGTCAGCACGTCGCCGTTCGCAATAAAACAGAATTGCATGGCATTACCCCCTCATATTGGCTTCTTCCAGCTTGCTGAGCAGCGCTTGCGCCACGCGGTCGATGTCGGCGTCCTCACGCACCGTCATACCGTTGATGACGATCTGGATGCTGCCGACGCCGTTTTTCTCCTGCCTGGCCTCGCCGGCCGTCAGGACCTTTTCACCCTCATGCAGCAGGGCAGGAAAGTTATCATAAGGGACGTAGTCGATGCCCATGGCGCGCTGGTGGCCGGAACGGTGCTTCGTATAACCGGAATTGAAATTGTTCACCGCATCCGCCCAGGCGGAATCCGTTGTCGCTGCGGCGCGGCCCTTGGAAAACTCCTGTCCGAGCGTATAACCGGCATTCCAGTAAGAATTGTTGAGCGCCGTATCGTCGCGCACAGACTCGATCAGGCTCAGCTCTTGGGCGAGTTCTTCATCCTTGCCTTCGTTGGCGTTATACTCGTTCATGCCGTCGATTTTCGCCTTCATCAAGATACGGCCCATCTCGGCAGCGTCGCCTTCGGCTTCGGCGGTTTTATACGCCTCGCTGCCCATGGCGTCGTTCATCGCGTCGCGGATGTACTGTTCTTTGGCATTTTCCAGCGAGGCCTTCCAGGCACCGATCGCGGTGTAGGCTTCCTGCATTTCCTGGCCACTGTCACCGGCGAGCCATTCCTTCTGCGCCTCAAGGCCCTGCATGCGCGTCTGGTTGTAGCCTTCGCCCATGGCGTTGTCGAGCTCCTGTTGCAGGCCCTCAATGGTGGATGTGATGCCGCTGAAGGTCTTGGACTGCGCCTCCATTGACCCTGCAAAGCTGTCCGAGAGCGCGTCCAGAATGATCCTGGCAGCGTCCTGCCCGGCAACTTCGCCCTTGGAGATCATGCTGTACATCGTGCCCTGATCCACGCCGTATGCGTCAGAGAGCATCCCGACCGCGCCGATACCGCGGTCATTGAGGATGTTGAGGTATTCGAGCGTCGTCTTGTTGCTGCTCTTCATGCGGCCGATGGCCGTGGCCACGGCGGTCATATCGTTCGTAGACTGGCCGAGCGCCGCGCCCGCGTCGCCGATGGTCTGCAAGACCGGCAGGATGCTGTCTGCGTCGTAGCCGTAGGTCGCGAGCGTCTTGCTCATGCTTGTCAGGTCGTCATAAAGAAACGGCGTCGAGTTGGCCATGCCGACAAGGTTTGTGAGATAGCTGTCCGCGGTCTCTTTGCTGCCGAACAGCGTCGCGAAGGAGATTTTGTCGGTCTCGCGCCCCGCGGCGATCGAGCTGCCGCTCGTCAGCGACTCGCTCTGCGCGTCCAGCTGCTCCTGCACAGCGTCCTGCACGTAAGACTTGAAGGAGGAATCCTGCGATTCATATCGTTGTGCACTTCCCGATATTGCTCCGGTAATGCCGCCTACTGTGGCACCTGCCAGCACGCCGAGCGGCCCAAATGCTGACCCGGTTATTGCGCCGGAGAGCACAGAGGAGATCATGCTGGATGCAAGGGTACCGGAATCGCTTCCCAAAGCACTGCCGATTTTTGTGTTTAGAGATCCTTGTACTGCGCCGCCAATCATCTGCGCTGCCTGCATAGTGACGAGTGCGTTTGTGATTGACTTGAAGCCGCCGCCTATGCCGCCCGAGCTGTTCATCGACTTGTTGGCCTTCGTGTCAAGGTTTTCGATCTCCTTGCGGGCCTTTTCGGCTTCTTTGCTGACGGAACGGAACTGATAGGATAAATTATCGAAGTTCGCCTGTGCGGCCTCCATCTTGAGGCCATCCATGGCATCCTGCGTCTCATTGAATTTTTTCTTTGCTTCGGTCAGCTCTTTTTTTGCTTTATCGAAGTTCGCATTGAGCGTAGCTTTCTCTTTACTGAGAGAATGCGCTTTGTCCTGAAGTTCACGGAGCTTACTGCCGAGATCGGCGGCGTTCTTCGCAATCGTCTTCATCCCCTCAGAAGACTTGTCTTGCGTCTTGATTACGATTGAGGTTTCTGGCAATTCTTTCACCGCCTTATCATTGACTTTGTCGCGAAAATGCATATAATGAAAGCAAGGAGCGTGATACCTATGACGAAGACATCTATCATCACAATAGCAGTCTCACTTCTGATTGCGGTATTGCTTCCATTTTTCATTTAGAGTTTCAGCCGCCCATTCGGGCGGCTTTATTTTTTACCCCGCGTGACCTTGATGGCTTTGCCGCGCGGCGTGGGGCGGCTGCGTGCAGCAGCCTCATAGGAGGACAGCGCCCAGATGAGGTCCTTTTCTCCCTGCGGGCGGTTGTAGTAGTCGCCCGGCAGGATGCCGTGCACGTGAAAAAGGTAGTAGGCAAGCCCCAGCTCCGGATCGCTGCCCTCCGTCAGGCGTTTTTTACCTTTTCGATGGTCGCGCGGCGATAGCCGCTCAGACGTTCAACCTCGCGGCTCAGATCGGCGATCTCGCCGGGCAGCAGCATCGCCTTGAGCGTCTCCGCCGGCGTGATCCCGCCAAATTTGTGCTGCAGCGGCGTGCTCTTCAGGTCGGGGTCGATGCAGCCTGCCAGCAGGATCTGAAGCTCGGCGTCCTGATCGAGACGGCTTATGTCCTGCACACGCCCGTAGGGCAGAGCCTGGAGCGTGAAGATGATCGGCGCGCCGGCTGCCTCGCTCAGGCGCGGGACCTCAAACTTGGCCGTCGGCAGGTTCTTCGCCACATTGATGACCTTTTCGCCCAGCAGCAGATCCAGCACAGACGGCTGCTCTGCGGCGGCGTTCTGATTGACGATGGTATTTTCCATAATTCCCTCCAAATTTGACTATGCGCAGCGCCGCCGGTCTCCCGACGGTGCTGCGCAATATTTTCAGGTGTCCAGCATCTGATAGTCGTTGAATGTGAACGGGGACTCGATCTGCCCGAGCTTGGCGGCCTCCCAGTCCGCAAGCGTCAGGTCGTCAAAGCTGACGCCCATGAGCGCGATGCGCTGGTTGTTCGGGTTATCGGGGTCGTCCAGATTGCTGATGATCGTGTGGCGCAGGTCCTTGCCGGTCTTGAGCGCCTCGCCCTCCAGCTCAATGAGGCGGGAAGTCGCGTTATAGATGCGGATGGAGCCGGTGCCCTTGGTGGATACGAGCTTGCTGTCCTCCATCATGGCGCGGCAACGGGGAACGCTCTCCTTGGTCTTGCTGATCTTGGCCTGGCAGCCGTAGCACTCGGCGACCTGTTCACCGTCGATCCACAGGCTGCCCCATGTGCCGCTGCGTACCAGCGTGGTGTCAATAGCTTCACTCATGTGTGTTTCCTCCTATCAGGCTGCAATGACGCTCGGCGAGACTTCGAAAACGATGGCGAAGTCTTCCATGGCGTCCATGATGTTACCGTAGAGCTTCAAAAACACCTTGCTGCCGGTGTTCTCCTTGATGACCTCATTGTCGCTGAGCTTTTTGATGCGCTCTGCCTCGGTGGCATCGTCGCCGGCGGCGGTGATGAGATACTTGCGCGTCGCGTCGGCGTCGAGCACCGCGCCGGACGAACCGCTCTCCAGCACCTTGGAGTCCTCCAGACTCTTGAGGTAGTCCTGCAACGCCAGCAGCAGGACACACTTGTCATCGTAGGTGTTGGCGCACTTGCCGAAGTAGTCGTCCTCGACGCTCGAGACGGCGTAGTAGCGGATCAGGTCGATGGCCGCGGTCATCTTGATCTTCTTGAGCGCCTCGGGTTCCGTGTCGCCGATCGTGACCTTGCTGGTCACGGCGCGGCTCAGCTTGCGCACGCGGCCGTCGTCGATGATGAAGAGCTTGCCGGCGTCGACCGCTGCGTCGGGGTTCTCGGTCGCCGTCACGCCGGTCACCTCGCTCAGCTGCGCATAGGTCGCGCTGCACTGCGCGGGGGTACCGGCCAGCATACCCGCAATGCGCGAGCAGTAAGCCGCGGCAGAGAAAGCCGTCTTGCCGCCGGCGGCGATACCGGCAGACACAAAGTTGATGACGCCCTCGTAGTCCGCCGCGGTGTTGGGCAATACCGCCTTGCCGATGTAGCGCAGCTTGCGGCGCTCCTTGACGAGCGCGGCGAGCGCCGTGGCGTCTTCAGCGGAGATATCAGGCGGGCCCGCGATGTAGTCGTAGGTGTAGGCCGCCAGCGCGCCGAAGCCCGCCGCGATCGTTCCGGCTGCCGGCACAACGGAGACGTACACAGCGCTCGGGCGGTTGATGTAGCCCATCAGCGCACGCTTGATGTATGCGATATTGTCCGCGCCGAGCGTCGTCGGGATATCGCTCTCCTGGCAAACGACGTGTACGCCGTTTGCTTTGCTGTCGCGCAGGATCAACGCGACAGCGCCGCGGGAAATGCGGGTGGATACCGTCTCCGCGGCTTTTTTCAGGGTAAAAGTGAGTTCAGGCAGTCCCATACTCATTCGCTCCTTTGATAAATTTCTCCGCCGTTTACCTGCACGGAGATCTGGTAAGAGTCCGCCGCTGGAATCTCCGGCGCGGTCTCTTCGTTACTTTCCATAAATTCAAAATTCAGCAGAATAGCGGCTCTATCGATGTCCCGCGGCATACTCTGCAGCTGCGGAAGCAACCTGCGCGCTCCCACGTGCAGGACCTGCATCATAAGCTTCAGGCACGCCGATACATCGTTGTTGAGCCTTGCCCAGTTGATGTCATAGTGCTCGTCGGCCTCATCGTGCAGCGTGAGCCGGATCTGCACGTTCCGCTTTGTCATGCGCTGCGTGACCGGCGTACGATCATCGCGCGTGACCTCGAGCCAGAAAGAGGGACGCTCATAATTGACAGGGCAGACGTTGATATAAGTCCTTCGTTCAGGCCACTTTTCCAGCAGACGCGCATTGACGGCGTCCAGAATCTCCGTGCTGTTCATCCGTTCCCCTCCAAATAGGCCATGGCCTTCTTCTCAATCTCTCTTGCGCCCTCCGCAGTCAGGCGGCGGACGACGTCGGCGTCGGTCATGTGGTACATGTAGATTCCGGCAACGCGGTCGCGGCCTTCTTCCCGTCGGGACTTTCGCTTTCTCTTGGGGTGGTTGGACGGCCCGCGGACCTTGTGCCCGTTTTCCAGCGCGTTGGTGATGTAGCCTGCGGCATAGCCCCTCAGCTCGGTGTCTGCCTTGGCGCGCACGGCGGCGTAGCCGCCCCCGTCGCCGGTATAGACCTCCTGCACATTCGCCACATAGCCCTGACCGCCGATGCGGCGGCGCACCGTGGAAAGCATCTCGCGGCCGGCCTCCTCGAAGAACTCGCTGCGCGCCTTCTTCATGGCCTCCGGATAGCCCTCCAGCCTTTTCTGAACCTCTTTCAGCCCGCTGATTTCAACGCTCTGCATTATGCCTCCCAGCTGCGCTCGATCACGTACTCGTTCTTGTATGGGTCAAGGTCGAGCACCTGACGCACCGTGTATGGTGTTTCATTCCCCTTCTGCACCAGATCTCCGGCACGCAGCACGATGACCTTCGGGGCCACCAGCACCCGCTGCTGCACCTCCGCGCGGTAGATGTCGTCTGCTTCATTGCGGAAGTATTTCTCCGTCAGGATGCCGGGGAAGGTGAAGCTCGGAACGCTCACGGCGACCGGACGATTATAGGCGTCGCGTCCCGTCCGGTCCTGCGGCCGCGCTGCCAGTGTCATCGACTCGCATACGGCCGCGCGGATCTCCTGTCGGCTGCGGTCGTCCGACAGCACGATCGACGTCAGAAAGAGAAACTGATCACCCAGCCGCATCGCCCCGTGCAGCGTGAGCAGCTGGTCGGGCCGGATGACAATGCTTGCCCCGCGTGCGCCGATGCCGACGCTCGAAAATAGGTTGCTGCGCTCGTCAAAGCTCACGCCGCCCCAGCAGACGCGCCGCACCTCCCAGGTATAGGCCGCCTTTTTCTGGTCGAACCGCAGTTCCAGCAGCTCAAGGCGCTGCCGCAGATCGTCCGCAAGCAGAGTCTCTTTCTGCGCCATCGCTCATTCCTCCTCACTGCCGGTGCCCGAATTGGACACCGGCTCGCTCAGCTTCAGCTGGTTCATCATGCGGCGGAAAGCGGGATTGTCGGCAACCACCGTGCCGGCAAAGCTCACATCGCGCCGGTCGTACATATCGAGCACCAGATAATTGACGCACAGATCGTACTGTGCCGCGCGCGGAGAGCCGCTGTCAGGCTCGCGAACACCCGCGGTCTCCATGTATCCGGCTGCTGCGGCGAAGAAACCGTCGAGCAGCGGATCGTCATCATCCACGCGGCAATACTCCGCCAGCGCCCTCCGGCGCTCGTCCGTCAGAGCCATCGTTTATCAGCCGCCGCTCGAGGCCTTCGGCAGCGTCGCCACGACAAAGCCCTTGTCGACGATCAGGTTGCCGCCGACCATCGCGTCGCCCAGGATCGTGAGCATGCGCTCCTCGCCCTTGATGCTCTCGTCCACGCGGACGGTGAAGTCGCCGAACAGGCCGAGCTCATAGTTGCTCGGATCGCCGTAGAGCATCGTCTGGATCGCGGCGCTGGCGGACTGCGTCGCGCCGGACAGGCTCGTCAGGTCGGGCAGGATCGTGTACGGGATGACCGTGCCGCCGTCTTCGATGGTGCCGATGTTGGGGTTGCCTGCATCGTAGCGGATCTTGAACACGCGCTCCTTGTCGTTGTTGCGCAGCTTGCCGATGGCCTTCAGGTCGGCCTTGGTCAGGTAGAGACGCGCGTTCTGGCCGATGGCGTCGTCGCTGCCGTAAGCAAAGAACAGCTCGTCGAGAATGTTCTCGTCGATGGCCGTCACGTCGACAGAGGCGAAGATCGCGCTGCCCGCCACGTTCTTGGCGTTCTTGATGCCGTACATATCGGGCGATGCCTGGCCGTCGCCGTTGGCGATCAGGCCGCAGGCCTTGCGGCGCATCGCACGCAGCGCCATACCGTAGATCTTGTCGTAGTAGCCCGCGGGGCTCAGGCGGGAGATGTTGCGGTCAACGTAGCTCGTGGTGTTCAGCTCATAGGCGCTGATCTTGGCCACGCCGAAGGTCGGATCGCTCGAGGCGGTACGCGCCTTGCCTGCGTTGGTCGAGACTTTGCCTCCCTTGGCGTCCAGTTCGCTGATGACGTAGGGTTCCAGGAACGAACCCATACCGGTCAGGTCCTGCACGTAGACCTGGTCGATGATGGAGCTGACCATATTGCCAATACCGTCGCGGATGTTGCGGCCTGCGCCCGTCGGTTCCACCAGCGTGGTGGTCGCCAGCGTGACGGACTTGCTGGCAAGATACAGGCCCTTGCGCACCTCCTGCGCGCTCAGGGCGATGCTGCCACCCTTCATCAGGGTATTGCCGCGCTCAGCGGCTTTGTCCTTCTCCTCGCCAGGATCGTCCTTGCGTTCCAGGAACTGGCGGTCCTGCTCGTCGATGAAGGCCTTGACCTCCGTGATCTCATCGTTGATGTTGCCGATCTCGGCCATCTTGGACTTATAGTCCTCGCGTTTTCCGTCTTTCAGCAGCGTTTCAGCCTCAGTCAGCATGCCGGCGCGCTTCGCCAGCAGGTCATTGTACTTTCTGCGCATGATGTATCCTCCTTAAAATCTCATTTTTTCAAGCGCGAGCGCGGCTTCGTCCTGCCATCGCTCTTTATCGTCTGCGCCGCCCGGCGCATGGGGTTCTTTTCCCTCGGTACCGCCATAGCGCTTCGCTTTAACGACACCGGCTTCCGGCTGCGCGGGAACCGCCACAAGGCTGACCTCATAAGCTTCACAAGCATCGACAAGGTCAAAATGACAAATCTTGCCGTCGTATTCATGGCCGCCGCGGTGTTGGCAGAGCGTCGTGCGCTGATCCGCGCCGCAAATGGAGCAAAGCACATGCTCAACCGTGCAGCCGACGCTGCATTCGCGCAGAATGCCGCCCTCGATGGCGGAGATCGTGTCAGCCATTGATTCTGTGCGCACGGTGTAGCAGCAGAGAATCAGGCGCTTGACGTCACCCTCGCCGCTCACATAGGCGTTGTAGATGCGCGCCGTCTGCGACTTGGCGCTCCAAACGTGATCAAGCAGCACCGTCTTGCCGATGTACATCTTTGCGAGCTGCTCCAGTGTGTTTTCGGTGAACCTCTCGTTGTCGCGGTCTACCTGGTTATCACAGGCTGCCAGGCGGAAGGCGAACACTTCGTCTGCATTCAGTTCCCGAAGGGACTGCTTGTTGATGAGCGCAAGCTCTCTTTCGCTCAAAGCCTGCTTTTCAAGCCTTGCAGACTTGTAGATCATTTCCATGGGTTACTCCTCTCCGGCGGCGATGCCGCCTTTTTTTCAACGGTTCCATATCACGCTCTCCTCTCACAAAACTTAAAGCGGAGACGGCTGCCGCCGCCAAGAGAGCGCGTCCGCTCAGTTGGTTTTGGTAGCCGTCTCCGGAATGGATACATGCTAATCGCTTTTTTTGATTTTACTCGCGTATTTGTGTTCAACAGGTGTTTCAATCGCTTGCTGGACTGACCATCCGGCAGAAAGCCTGCTGACAAGGGTTCCGCGACTGATTCCGATTTCAACAGCCCATCGTGACACAGACATAGTTCGACCGGAGTAGGTCAACATATGATTGCAGCGAGTGTTGTTGCTTTGCGTTATAGCATCTGCCCAGCGACAATTTTCAGGGCAATAGTCTCCGTCAACATCAATTCGATCTATTGAGAGATCTTCCGAATATCCGTGCGTAAGCGCCCAGTCTCGGAATGCATCAAAACTGTTGCGCCATTCATCGCAGACGGTGATTCCGCGACCACCGTACAATGCATAAGCGTGAGATCCTGGCGACAAACAGCGTTCTTTCATCCCAGCCCAGATTGAATGAAGTCTGGTTTTTGAGCGTCCATCTGCGCCATTCCTTTTGCGATATGCTTTGAGACGTGCAGAACACATCTCACGATTTAGACAGCCACAGCTTTTTGTCGTACCGTTCCGGAGATATACCGACCAGACTTCAAGAGTCGAGCCACAATCGCATTTACATGACCACCATGTTTTATCTCCGCGTCTTGATGGACTCTTCTCAATTACCGTCAGCCGCCCGAAGCGCTGTCCGGTCAAGTCAATCAGCTTACCCATGCGCCGCCTCGCTTTGCAGCCGTGCGGCCATGGCAAGGATATCCTGCTGATCCTGCTCGGTCAGGGAACGGAACAGCTCGATAACGGAAGCAAGGTCATAGTCGCTTTCCATAAAAACCTCCTTGATTTTCCCTCAGAGGCTTGATAGAATGAATTTATCAAGCCGAAAGGTTTGGTGATTTGGGCGTCCACAACTTCTTGGCGGGAGGGTGGGCGTCCCTTTTTATTCACTGAGTTCTTCGTCGAGTTTTTTCCTGAACCATTCGGTCCGGCTTTCGCCTTTTTGGGCGAGCTTTCGGTCAAGTGCTTCGGCTTTTTCCTTATCGACCATAAAAACCAACTGCTTTTTGGCCTTTCTTAGTTCTCGAAAGTACTCAGCACGGCTTTTTTCAGCCAAGTTCTCACCTCCTTGTTGCTAACTACACAATACACTGTTGTTAACAACAAGTCAAGAGGTTTTTGAAAAAATTCCCTGTGCAGGTTTTCAGCCGCCTGCGCTCGCTGTTGTCTTCGCTCTCTTCGCCTAACGGGTGTCAACTCCCGGTGATCGCTTTCGGCGTCACAAGCCTTTGATGCAGTTTTCAAACATCGGGTTACTGCGGCGGTGTTTCTTTTCCCGCCGCCCGCTGGCGGCTCAGCTCAACAAATTCGCTCAGCGGCACATAGTTCAGGCTGGCATAATGAGTGTCTCCGCCGTCGATAAAGGGAAGATCCTCCAGCGCGCGGATCTCGTTGACGGAGAGCACGCCCGTGTCGCGCATGGTGCGGTACCAGTTGGCGCGGCTGGCCGCGTCGCCCCTGAGCTCAGCCATCATGTTGATGCGGATTTCAAGCCCCTTTTTCAGCTCGCTGTCGGTCAGCAGCTTATAGGTCTGCTCCTCTTCGTACTGCGTCACGATCGGATGTAGCGTGCTCACAACGTACTCAATGGAATTTTGCTCATTGGAAGCGTAAGATTGAGCCCCGTCGTTCAGCTTGTACAGCGGCACACCGAAGTAGCGGGCAATGTCCTTGACGGAGATCTCCTTATTTTCCACAAACTGCGCATCGCGGTTCGAGCTGGCGATGCTCGTGTATTTGAGGCCGAGGTCAAGGATCGCCGTGCGGTGTGCGTTGCTTGGGCCAAGGTGGACCTTTTCCCATTCGCTGCGCAGCTGATCTTTCAGCGTGACAGGAGATCCGTCAGGGCGGGTCAGTACGCCGCCGCGCTCGTTCTTTGCGTAGCCACCGAGATCGGCCTCTGTTTCCAGCACGCCGCCGGGCTGGCCGCCGTTTTGATAATACGAAGCGTCGTACTGCTGTGCCGCGCGCGCCGCGGCAATGACGTCCTCCGCACGCGACAGCGTTCCGATGCCTTTTAGTCCATTCCGTGTGGCATTTTTGTAGTGGCAAACGTCTTCGTTCGGCAGCCTCATCAGCTCGCCGGTGAGCGGATGCGTGACGTCATACCAGATGCGCCCGATCTCATCGTGCCACTGCTGCACGAGCTGCCAGGGCACGGGAATAAGCTCCTTCGGCAGTCCGGTCGATGGATCGCGGATGATCCAGTCATACCCGTTGCCGCCTTCCAGGCGGCTGGTCTCCAGCACTTTTTTGCGGATAGCTGGCGTCATCGCCTCATTTGGCCGCACATTGAGCAGATACAGAATATCGTGCGGTACATGCTCGCGGCTGCGGTTGTCAATCACAAAGTTCGGCAGCTTCGCCATGCTGTCGCTCAGAACTTCAATACAGCGGTCTACCGCACTCAGCTTTCGCGCCACGCTCTGTACGTCCTCCCCGGCAGCCAGACCACCGGAGGCCGCAAGTGCGCCGACTGTCACCGCTTTTCTGATGGTGGGCGACCGTGCGGTGGCTGCACGGAGCCCTTTAATAACGCTCATTCAGATCCGTCCTTTCCTTCCTCGTCGGTATCGTCATAGCCGTCGAGCACAGCGCCTGCGACAAGCAGGAGACCTGCTGTGATCACTCCGGCTGGAACGTAGATCATACTGGCACCCAGTGCGATCAGGACGCATCCGAGTACCAACGCGACGCCTTGCGCCGCAGCAGCATATTTTCTCATTCTCTCATCCTTACAAACTGAATCCCGGCTGGCTGACAGCCTCGGCGAGGTCGTGCTTTTGATTTTTTGCAATCATCCACACCGCCATCACGATGATGCTGGCGACCGTCGGGTCGATGCGCCCAATCGAGCGGTTTTTCAGCGGTTTGATATTGCCGTTTCCGTCCTCGTGGCACCGGACATTGCCAAACGTCCAGCGGAAACACGTATTGTGCACATGCAGCAGCGTATGCCGCTGCATCATGTCGTCCATTTCCTTCATCGCGGGACTCATATTCTTCAAATCCTGCGGGATCTCAATGGTGTTGACGATAGGGGAGAGCCTCTGCGTGATGGTTCGGCTCAGATATGGGTCAAATCCGATCATGCGCAGGTCAAATCGCTCGCGCGCCTCGCGGATACGAGCCTCAATATCGTCATAATCGTTCACCGTGCCGGGACACAGTGTCAAAAATCCGGCGCGCGCCCAGTCCCGATAAGGAACATGGTCCCTTTTTTCAGCTTCATCAACCGTTGCTTCCGGTCTCCAGATGCCATAGGGCCAGATCACGGCGGTGTCGAGCCCAGACTGTGGAGGAAAGAGCAGTACCAACGCTGTCAGATCTCGGCTCGTCGACAGGTCGACGCCTCCGTAGCAGATCATGCCGTCCAGCTGATGCAGGAATTCCTCTCGCGCGGCCTTCTTGCTCGGTCCCCACTGCGTTTTGTCATACAGATTGAGTGAGATCCAGCCGACCGACTTCGTCGTGATCCACTGATTCAGGCGCAGCCAGCGGAAAAGCCGCTCGGCAGCCTCGCTTTTCTTGGCCGCCATGGCCTCCATGCGGACGTTGCGCATGCTCAGGTGCTTGCCCAGCGAGGGATTGCACAACTTCCACAAGCTTTCGTCCCAAATGTCGATTTTTTCAAGGTCATCCGGATCGTCACCGAAGAACGCCGTCAGACCGTACAGAATCGGCAACCAGTTTTCTTCGTCGCGCTCCAGAAGGGCCTGTTCCGCGTCGGCAAGGTCCTCATCCGCGGCATGCCTTAACGAGAGGACCTTGCGCGCGTCACCGTCTTCTTCCTGAATGCGGCGCAGCTGCCGGGCGTCGCGGATCGCGACAGCCTTATCATGGATCTCCCAGCCGATGCTGCCGCGATCTGGGTCGTCACCGGCCGTCGTCAGCACGATCCACACCGGTTGACGGCGGGAAGCGCCGGCTGCGCCGGTCATGATATCCCAGAGCTCGCGGGACGGCTGGGCATGCAGCTCATCAAAAATCACGCAGCTCGGCTTGTAGCCGTGCTTGCTGTATGCCTCGGCGGAAAGCACCTGCATCACGCCGATAGTGACCCACTTATATCCGCCGTTGCCGGTCTTGATCCGGCGGCGGTACTCGATGCGCTTGCGGCTCTCGGTGATCTTCAGCTCGCCGCGTGCGACCATTTTTGCCGTCCACGGCGCACTCGTCGCCATGAATACCGCCGCATTGTAGACGATCGAAGCGTTCTCCTTGTCCGCCGCGCAGATATAGACCTCGGCGTTCAGTTCGCCGTCGGCAAACAGGTGATAGAGCCCCAGCGCGGCCGCAAGCTCGCTTTTACCGTTTTTCTTGGGGATCTCAAGATAGAGATACCAATATTTTCGCAGCCATTCGGCATTGATCGGGGCGGGGAGGTCCTCGGTGCCCGTTTCGGACACCTGCGTCCCGTAGAATTCCATCAGCGCGCTGCGCTGCCAGTCATACAGGTTGAAAAGTTTGCCGGTATCGGTCGTCGGCAGCCGGCTGATAAAGTCGCAGACAAACTGTCCGGACTCCTGATCGTATCGCTCAGCCACTGCTTGCGCTCCTGCTCAAGGCGCTGTCCTGACGGCGGCGGAGCATTTCGGTGAATTCATCCGTCCCGCCCTGGTCGCCGGCAGCAGCACCCGCCGCGTTGACGACTGCGGTCGGAACAACGATCCGGCAGCGGGAGGTGACGGAGAGCCCCATTGCTTCGGCGCACTGGCGCGCCTGCTTGAAATAAGCGCCCTGGATGCTCGTCCATTCCTTGGCGAGCTTCTCGTCGTTCTTGCTGATGGCCGCTGCCGCCTTCTTGTCGGCCTTGGTCCAGCGCTCACGGCAAAGGAAATATTGACCGAGAACATCGCGGTCGAGCTCAGCATACAGGCCAGCGCCGTTGAGCATCTCTCCGATCTCGCAGTATTCCGGCCGGAGCCGTTTTGGCAGCCACTTGGGCGGTGTGACTTCGTCTGCCGGCGGCATGTAGATCTCGCGATCGCGCCGCTCATCAGCTTCGGCCTGCGTCAGGTGCTTCCGGCCATTGGCTTCCACCAGCGCCGTCGGCTGTCTCTTTCCGCTCATGTTCTCACTTCCTTCTCGTTGTTCCCCGTGGGGAAAATTTCTCGTTCGCAGGAGGCCTCGCGGTTATGGCACGCTTCGTCGAAACTTCAAAACCCCGGCCACCCCTTCGCAAGGAATCCCCGCGCGACGCTCCTGCGACGCGCCCGAGCGCCCAAGCCTACCGCCTCAAGCCTGCGCGGCGAGGCTTCGAGCGCCTGCGGTTTTCGTACATTTCCCGCGCTGTCTTGCGGCTGTGGCAGCTGTGACACAGGCTCTCGAGATTGCCGCGGTCACAGAACACAGCCCAGTCGCCCTTGTGGTCGACGATGTGGTCGACGTCGGTAGCACGGACGCGCCTGCCGGCTCTGGCACACTCGCGGCAGAATGGCTCACGCATTAACTGCGTCGGGCGGAGATCCTTGCGCCACTCATCGGTGAAGTACATCCAGCGCCAGGACTCGGCCTCAGCGCTGCGCTGTCCTGACCGCTTCGGCGGTTGATGCTTTGCGCAGTATCCGTCGCTCACGAGCTCGTAGCATCCCGGATATCGGCATGGTCGCAGTGGCTTCTCGCTCACGGGCTATCACCTCCGGAAAAACAAAAAAGCCTGCGCCGACACAAACTGCTCTCGCAGATCATGTGGCGCAGGCTCTCAGGCACAGGCACTCGTCGATATTCACGATAGACTCTTTTCCGCAGACCTTGCAGTACACGGTCAGCGACCGCGCTCGGGTCTCGAGATTGAGCCGAAGGACTTTTCCTCGACCGCATCGCGGGCAAAGGAGCCATCCGTTCTTTGTGTTCAGTTTAGCAGTTTTCGCTTCGGTTTGCAATGCCTTTTCCCCACTTTCTCTGGTTTGTCCGTAAATATTCATAAGGTTTCAAGAATAAGAAATCAATATCTAAAATAAAAGCACTATTTTTAGTAGCTCAAATACTTGCTGTATGAGTACACGCCCCAGTCGCTTTTTGCCTCGTTGTACTCGAGCGGCAAGATGACCGCATCCCGCGGGACGTAGATACGGCCGGCCTTGCTGGTCTTGACCTCTGGCAGCGGCACTTTGGGCTTGAGCGTCCGCGACGGCCCCCACGGGTGCTGCCCGACCTCCGGCCGCTCTTTGGTAAAATATCGGGCGAGCCTGCGGTAGCCGTCCTCTTGCAGGATCTTCTTTTTTGTGTATGGTACATCGTAGGCCTCGCCCCAGTCCCACAGTCGCCGCACGAGCACCGCAGGATACTCGCTGTTGCGCAGAAAAACGTGAATGTGCAGGCTGTCATGCAGCCCCTCGATGCGATAGACGTAGTCGACCGGCCTGCCGCTGCCCCAGCGCTTGAGGCGCTTGAGGTAGGTGTTCCAGATCTGTTGTACCTCTTTTCGATTCGCCGGTAGATTCTCCGGCGCGAACGTCAGCGAGTGGAAAACGCCGTCGTATTCAAAGAGCGCAAGCCGCAGCTCCAGCTTGTCGACGGTCGTGCGGCTCATTGCCGGCCCGCAGCGGGAACGGATGCACTCGCCGTTCTTCCGCAAAAAGCACGCACGATCCGTCGAAAACACCTTGACCAAAGGGCCCGCCCGCTGCTTTACGATGCAATATTCATCCATACAGATGACTTCCCAACATTCCGGAAACAGCGCCGGTCATATCGCCCTCAATAACGGTATTTTTCAGCTGCTTGTAGTAAATCCGCAAAAGTTCAACGCATAATCTGTTCATAATTCGTATATGCGAAGTTCTTCCGTCGCACGCGTCTGCCTCCCGCACTGCAGCATTTCTATCAAAGCCAACGCTCATCAGCAACTTAATCATACGTTTCCTTTTCATTCGGCCCACCGCAGCTTTCTCTCGACCCACTTCCACAAGTTTTCAAACGGATGCTCCACGGCATACTTAAATGCCGATGCGTACTGCACACCCACATTTTTCGCAACTGTCAAATCATGCGTCAGCCGCGACGCCTCCGCGTTCGCCCGCCCAAGCGCCGCCTCGGTATCGGCGAGCTTTGTGCGCAGGTCCTTGCTTTCCGCAATCGCTGCATTTCTTTGATTAGTCATCGTCTCAACATTTACGCGCTCACGGCGCAGCTCATCAGCGTCTTCCTTTATTCTTTTGCGCTGTACCTCTGTAACGTTGAAGGCGTTGTTAAACCGCCCATGCCAGTATTCTGCATTACCCGTTGCGTCTCGCGCTTGATCGCGCAACTCATTTTTCTCGGCAACACACTTGGCAAGCGCGTCGTTCTGTTCTTCAATTCGTTTACTTAGCACGGCAATCTCCTCGTTGGCCCCTGCATTGGCCTGCCACGCCGTTTCCAACATGTTGAGCATTTGTTCCTTCGTGGTCTTCTTCAGGTTGATTTTTTGCACGTCAATCTCCTTCCATCGTCATCTGTTGATACTCTTCCACGCGCTCGACCTTGACCACGCGCACGCCGCCGTACTTTTCAAAGTCCATCGCCACTTTTTCTTTGATTCCCTGCGGATCTGCATCGTCCGGCGCGTCCAGCGCCAGCGTTACCAGCAGCCTCATATGGCACCGTCCATCTTTGCCCCGCAGATGGGGCAATACTTGTAATGATCGATTGCATGTGCATAATATTCCTGCCCGCAATTTGAGCACTTTCCAAAGCCCCACCGACACCTGCAATTCTTGTCAAAGCACGGCTCCCACCGCGCATGTACCACCGGCGCAACATCGACGGCAGGAGCGGCTGCAACAATCTCCATTGCCATAGCGCCGTCATATCCCTCTATCCATTTTGCTGCCATGACGTTTTTCACGGCCACTTCTCGCTCAATGCATTCAGCCATTGTCATCGCCTCTATATTTGGCCTCGTACTGCTCCGGCGTAATGACCTCGATATCATCCGCAGAATAGCCTAAAGCCGAAAGGCACAGCGCCTTCGCCAGCTTGTCCTTGTCAATGGATGCAGCAGCGTCCTCGTACGACACGCCAGCCTTTGCCTCAAAGCTGATCTGCGCGCCAAATTCTCCGGCAACATCAAAACAAATCTTGTATTCAGCCATTGTCAGCCCTCCTATTCCACATGCTCGATCCGGTTCCGCAGTCGCTGCACCTTATAGACCCGTTGCTCCGCCACCGCGTCCTCGACCTTAAACTCGATCGCCATCTGGTCGAGCATGATCCCGACGTCAGCGATCTCCTCGGCGATGTTGGCAAGCGTGTCGCCGTCCACACGCCCGCGCAGGAACTTGCACAGCACGTCCTGCAGCTCGGCCATTTCCTCGAAGACCATCATGATTTGCGCCTGCGCGCCGTAGCGGCTGAGCGCTGCGAAGAAAGTCTTGCGTTCCATGTCAGTCATCTTCCATCGCCTCCAATGCTTTCTCCGCTTCTTCACGGGTGAGGAATACGGTCTTGCCAAAGTCCTGCAAAATACGTTCCATGTTAAGGAACGTGAGCTTGCTCTTTTTGATGAATCTGAACTCTGGCATGTAAACTCTCGCACGTTTTGTCACAATCAGATACACCGTATCGCACACCTTGCACGGCAGCACCACCAGCCGCCCATCCTTGTCGGCATCGGCCAGCTCGCGCAGGCGGGCAACGCCCTCCTGTTTCGTATCACGCATTACGATGTACCGTCCTTCCGCGTCTGCTCGCGCAAATTCGGCACAGCGTTCCGGAGTCAGCCCCGTGTCCTCGTAGGCGGCGAGGCGCTCCCACACTTTTCGCTGGGTACAACTGCCGCTTTCGCAATAACTGCCGCCTGGAATGACATCGCATTGCGCAATGTCGCAGAAGTTCCCCTCAAATGTCAGTCGTTCCATCACTCCACCTCCGGCCCATCCGGCAACGGCATCCACGCGAGCACCGTCGCTCTCGCTCCGCGCACGGCATCGCTGCCCCATACATTGCCCCACGGGGTAAAATATCCGACTCGCTGTTCTTTTTCCATATTACCCGTGGACATATTGTAATACTTGACCCAGCAGAGATAATCGCCGGCACTTTCCGGCAGCCGTTCCGTCACCGGCACCCATTTCTCTCGCTCCTGCAGCACCGCGATCTCCTCGGCGTAGCGCGCGCAGCGGTCGGTCAGCTTCTCGATCAGCTCCGCAGCCTCCCGCGCGATTCGGCAGCCGTGAATGCCGCAGTCGTGTTCGCGTCCGCAGCCCATGCAGGCCAGCGAGCCCGTTTCCACTTTTAAGCGCCGCAGCGCAGTCAAAATCTCTTCTGTTCTCATTTTGCCCTCCTCGGCCCATAGCCTAATTGTTTGATCTCCGGGTAGCGCTCTGCAAACGGGTAAAACTGGTTGTCCCCGATATAGCTGCGCGTTGCCCGGTCAAGCCTCTCCTGGTAGACGTCTGACTCCTCAGTGCTCTGCATCGCCGGGAAATAGACGTCATACGTCTCGCCCCACTTTTCCGCGAGGCGGCTGAGGCGATCATAGCCCCAGCCGAAGTCCTCGTGCATCGTGATCAGCAGCGTGTCCAGCATGTACTGCTTCATCGTCCGCTGCATCATGTCCAGCAGCACTTGCGTTCTCCCGTCTCTCTGCTGCAAATATCCGGATCGCTTCATTTTTCTTCCTTCCTGCACCATTGGGCAGCGTTACAAGGATCATCACAGGCCTTGCAGCACTTATTGCATTGCGGATGCGATGCTTTGCATGCCTCACAGTCATCCTTGCACCCTCTCTGTCTCTCGCTGATCAGCAACCAGCTGTCGCACTTGCACTCGACAATATCCTGCACCGAGATCCCCGCGTCGGTCGAAACGAATGGGTACTGGTCGCTTGCGCTCCCGCAGCACCGCGCCGTCAAGTAAGCGCTGCCGCCCAGCCCTGTCGGATAGCTCAGCACGACCAGTGTGCCTTCCTCCGGCCAGTGCTCTGCATCCAGCGGCGACCATTCCAGCGAGCTCGCCGCCTTGTCCGGCGACGGGTCATCCGGATGTATAGTCCAAAGAAGCACCTCGTCCCAGTCAGTATAGCCGCTTTTTAACCTGCCGTTGATGTATTCATCATCGTCGACGATTCCGCTTTCTTCGATGAAAACAATATGTGCGCCGTTTGGAGGTTCAACGTCCGACTCATGCCATGCAAGCGCAAGCAGCTCTTCGTTTTGCTCCCCTTTTGGCTCGGACTTTTTATGCAGAATGTCCAGCGATTTACCATCCGATGCAGGTCCGTCTTGCATTCTCATTGCCGCAAGCATGTCCCACACAGTCGCCCACGGGCGCAAAATGTACTTTCGGTCTTTACCGCTCATTTTTAGGCCCTTGGCCTCCCCCTGCCAATGAAACTCTTTGCTGCCGCCTCCGGCCCACCGAAACGCTTTTTTAAGCGTCTCGATCCCTTCCTCTCGATTTTTACATCCTCGCAGCTCTCTTTCAAGGCATTCATGGATATGCCCGAGCAGCTCGATATACTTTTCATCCTCTGCGGCCTGCTCGTCTTTCGCTCTGGCTTTCACAAACTCCTGCACGTTTTTGATCGTCCAAGGCTTCCCGTTGGCGATCATCCAGTCCAGCAGCCGATACTGCGTCTCGTCGTCCATGCGGGCGATCTCAAGCGCGGCTGCCTCCGGCAATCTGCCCTCTTCCCACGCCCTGCGAATCCCTGGCACCTTGAGCCCGTTTTTGATCGCGCTCAGGTTGGCGAGTTTTGTCTTATTGACCTGCATCGCCTCGGCCACGCGGTCGCGGATGCGCCCCGGAAGATCTTCGCCCGCTTCGCGGCGCTTGATGTAGATTTGCGTCAGCCGCTCGGCCTCCTGCGCCAGCACGGCCGGTGACTTAATCCTCTGGCGATTCGCCTCAATCACCGCGCACTCTTCCTGCTCGGTCGTCATGCTTGGCAACACCCGGCACAAAACGCGCTGGAACCGCTCGGCGACAGCGTCATCCTTGTAGGATGCCAGCAGCCGCACCGCATTCATCCGGCTGTGCCCGGAGATCAGCCGGTATTTGCCGTTTTCCGCGGGCACAACGGTCGGCGGCTCCAACATACCGTTTGCTTGAATGGATTCCATCAGCTCGGCGAGCTTTTCGTTGTCCGGTCTCGGGTAAAAGTTCAGCGGGTTGTCGAGGATGTCATTGACCGCGATCTCACGCGTCGTATCCGATTCGGGTACGCCCTCGACCGGCGTGAGGAACTCGCTCATGTCAAACTTGCCCTTAGCCATTGACCGCGCCTCCCTTGCTCAAATACTCCCGCGTAAAGTCGTGATACGCCTTTGTCGCGGCGTCCTTGGGCGCGTAGCCCATCAGCGTCTTGCTCGCGTTGAGGTTGGACATGCTGGCCGGCACGGACGCTCGCAGCGGGATCGCTGCCTCAAAAGCGGGGATGCCGCTCACGCGCAGCGCCTGCTCTGCGGCCTCCTGAATGCGCGTGCCGCGCCGCTTGGTGATCAGCGCGCCCGCGATGCGCAGCCGCGGATTGACCGTGCGCATGTTGGCGACCTGACTGCGGATCTCGCCCGCGCCGTGGAGCGAGAAGCCCTCCAGCTCGACGGGGATGATGATCTCATCCGCAGCGCCCAGCGCCGCCACCGTAGCCGCGTTGTAGGCGGTCGGGCAGTCGATGAGGATATAGTCCGCGCCCTCATCCTCGGCCACCGCAAGGCAAAAATCGCGGATGCCGTTTTTCGCCAGCCGCTCGCCGGTCAGGGCGGCAATATCCGCCTTTGGCAGCTCCGCGCTGGCCGGAACGATTTTCACGCCCTCGACAGGCGTGTCCTGCACCAGCTCATCCCAGCAGCAGCCGGTCTCGCCGGTCAGCACCTCGTAGGTCGTGCCGCCGTGGAGCGTGTCCGCGCGAAAAATGTCGCTCAGGTTGCACTGCCCATCTGCGTCCATCACGATGACGCTTTTGCCCGCGGCCGCGAGCTCGGCAGCGAAGTTGATCGTCGTGACCGTCTTGCCGACGCCGCCCTTGTAGTTCATAATCGCAATCGTTTTCATTTTGTCCTCCTGTTATTTCGATTTGCGCAGCCGCTTTGCCGTCTCGTACTGGTAGCTGCCCATATCCTCAAATTTCTTTTTCTCGTCTTTGATCTTCGCGTTTGTCGCATCAAGGTTCGCTTTCCACGCGAGATAGTCAGGGCATTTGTCCTGACACGCCGGATGACGGCGCTCGCACATGTAGCACTTGCTGTTGACTTTCTTTCTCATGCGCCGCCCTCAAAATTTGAAGCACTCGCGCATCGTGTACCCGAAGACCTGCGCCTCCACCAGAAAGAAATGGTGCAGCTCGTTGATCCACACGATCCTGCCGCGCACCTTCTTCCGCTCTCTCGTGCTCTTGGGGTTCTCTTTGCCGTCCAGATTGCAGTACGCGCAGGGCGTCCAGGCGATTGGCTGTCCAATATACGGCATGATGTTTCTCCTTTCTCTACCGGCGCTTTGCGCCGCTCATGCGCTCATTGCGAGCATTCCGCTCGACGAGTTTCTTGTCTTCCTCGACCTCGCGTGCCGATGTCATCGTCATCGGCGTAAAGGTCTGCTTGTCGCCATCGAACCACAGCAGCGTCCGCAGCAGCAGGCCCTCTTTGTTCTTCACGATCCGCAGAAATCGGGACGTTGTTGGGTTATAGTCCCCGCCCTCGACGGGGCGGTAGATCATGAAGATCATGTCCGCGTCCTGCTCCAGCTGGCCGGACTCCTTGAGGTCGCTCATACGCGGCTCATTCTGCTGCGGCTTGCCCTTTTTGGGCGTCACGGCGCGATCCTCGCGCGTCAGCTGCGCCAGCTCGATCACGAGCTTTTTGCGGCTCTGGGCGAAGGCGTGCAGCTCGCGGGAGATCTCCGCTACCTGCTCGCTGCGCATGATGCGCGTCGAGCTTGGCCGGATCAGCTGCACGTAGTCGATGACGACCACGTCGAAGTCGTAGGCCTCGGCAGCGCTCGTGATGTCGCTCACGCTCCATCCCGCGGCCTCGATCAGCGTAAACTTGAGCGCGGAGGCTGCGGCGCTCTTGGCCGCGAATCGCTCCCAGTCCTTGTCCGTCAGCTCGCGCCGCTTGATGGCCGTAAAGCTGATATCGTTGAGCGCGGCGACCACACGGTCCGTCACCTTGCGCCGGTCGGTCTCGAGTGAAAAGAAGCCCACACGCCACTCCCGCGCCATCCGCAGCGCCATCTGGAGGGCCAGCGCCGTCTTGCCGTCGCTCGGGTACCCGCCGATGATGACCACATCGCCCGGCTGCGTGTATGTACCGGCGTCCACCTCGGCGAGACCATAGCGGACGTACCGCACCGGATCTTTGGCTGTCTGCCGCGCCGCGAAGTCCCGGATCATGTCCTCCATCGTGTAGGCCGTGATCTGCCGCCCGCCGCTCTGCTCCTGCTGGAGCTTCGCCGCCAGCTCGCGGCACTCCTGCGCCGTGCCGGCTGCGGCCACCTGCATCGCAATCTCCTGCATGCGCCGCATGCTGGCCTGCTCGGCCATGATGGCGGCATACTCGCGCCAGTTGGCGCTGGTCATCGTGAGTTGATAGAGCTGCGCGAGATAATCACTCGATTCTTGGCCTACCTTATCGCGGATCGTCACCGCCGTTACCGGCTTAGCCCGCAGGTACAGATCCCGCGCCGCACGAAAGATCTTCCGGTTGATCTCGATGCCGAAGTCCTGCTCGCGGACAGCGAAGAGCACATCCTTGACGATCTCGGGGGCATAGATCAATGCTCCGATGACCGCAGTCTCAGCTTCCAGCCCGGGCTGCACCTTCGTCGTGTTTGCCATGCTCACACCCCCCAGCCGAGCGGCAGCGACGCGCTGCCCTCTGTCCTGACGGTCGGAATCTCATCCGGCTTGAGCTCGTAGACGGTGAGCCAGTTGCTCGTCGTAGCCTTATCCAGCAGCGCGAGCTTCATCTCGCGTCGCCCACCGGACAGCTCGTCCAGCTTGCGGAGGATACCGTTCATGGCGCGCTCGGTCTTCACGGTCTTCTGCCGGTTCAGCTTCGTCCGGTTTTCCAGCAGCCCCATAATCGCCTCGCGCAGCTCCTCGTCGCCGCCGCAGTATTCTGCAACTCGCTTTTCGACCTCCGCGGGGGCTATAGGGGTTTGTTTCTTTTCTTCTTTGATTAGTTTATTATTTATTTGGGTCGGAAAACCCGATGACGGTTTTTCCCGTTGTCGGGTTTCACCGTTGTCGGTGTTTCCCGACAACGGTGGCGCTTCATCCTGCAAAACGTAGACGTTTCCGGCAAAATGGCCGTTTTCGTCGTGCGTCTGCTCGCGGGTGAGATAACCAACTTCTTCGAGCTTGCCGAGCAGCCTGCGGATCGTGTCTTTGCTCACGCCCACATAGGCCGCGAGGCCCTTGACCGAGTATTGCCACCCCTCCGGCAATCCGACCATAATGGCAAGCAGCCCGCGCGCATCCAGCGGCAGGCGCTTGTCCTCAATGGCGGATTTGTAAAGCACGGTGAAGCTCTGCTTGCGTCCGGATTTGATGATCCCTTCGCTCATGTCTGCACCCCCGTTTTGATGGGATTGAGCGTCACGCTCTCGCAGCAGGCGATCAGACGATCGCATAAGCCGACATAGTCCACCGCGCTCTGCTGGGCCTCGATATCCAGCGGCGGGGGAGAGGCTGTGCCGTCACAGATATGTTCTTTTTGATTTTCTCTTGCCATAAGCATTTCCTCCACCGATGTACTCAACAAAGTTGAAGAGCTTTGTCACCGTAACACTCACGCCGACGACCATGAAGAAAAGGGTCATGCCGCTCATCGTGCATACACCCCCTTTGTCAAAACGGGGCTTGCATTTCTGCGCGAGTGTGCTATACTGTTTATGCAATCGTTTTCAGGCTTGTCCGCCTGAGACACCGAACGCTTCGACGTGCCACCGTCGGGGCGTTCTTTTTTTGCGCCGTCAGCGTAGATCACTTGATAGGCCGCGGCGATGGTCTCGCGCAGATCAGCGACGATGGCGTCAAACTCGGGGCGCTCGCGCTCGTCGATGATGCCGTCCTCGGCGATCTCGAGCAGCGTGTAGATCTGGTCGGATGCCCGCCGGAAGCGGTTGGCAAGGGTAATGCTGGCTGTCGGTAACGGCTGGATATGTACGTCGGGCAGCACGCCCAACCTGTCGGTCGCTTTTGCATGCTCCAGTTCGAGCCAGGGGAGGTTGTAGAGCTCGGCCATGCGGTGCACGGTGTCATCGGACGGCGTGCGGCGTCCGCTCTCATATTGTTTCATACTTTCTGCAGAAAGTCCAAGTAGCTCGGCTGCCTCTTCCTGCGAAAAATAGGTAGCCTTTCTTGCCCTTTGGTATAAATTCGGGTACTCGGGATACATGGATTTACAGCTCCTTTCGTGATATGCTTTTAGTAGCGGATGGCTTCGCGCAGCTCATCGATGGGGATGTTCAGCGCGCGGCCGATGCTGCGCAGCTCGCGCAGAGTGAGATCCTCCGGCTTGTTTTTGCGGGCATAGATCCTGGAGCGGGAGATCTTAGCTTTCGCCCCGAGCTCTTCAGTCGTCAGGCCGGCTGCCGCGGCAGTGCCCCAGATCAGAGCAACGATCTTCTCATTGGCGATATTTCGACCCAAGTTTGTTCTCGGCATGATGCTATCCTCCTAACTCAGTGTTTCGGGCAGCCTGCTCGGAGTTTCGACGGTGAAGAGTGCGCTGACATCGACGCCGAGCAGCATTGCGAGCTGCGGCAGCTTGTCAGTGGTAGGCAGGGTGAAGCCAAGTTCCCATCTGCTGACGGCGACAGGGGAAATGTTCATCGCCTTGGCAAGATCGGTCTGGCTCATGCCTTTCTTTTGGCGGAGTTCTTTGATACGGAGTTTGACCAATTTGTATTCCTTCCTTTCTCTCTTGATTTTTGCGGTTTGCCATGGTATTTTTGAAATGTGTGTTTATACCGTGGGCAAAAAATGTGGATGGAGCGCAAGAGAATCGGACTCTTATCACACGACGGACGGGTTGTCTCAGAAACAGCCCTCGTGTGCTGAGACGCCACAGAAACCACCGCATACGATGTGAGAGCTGATATTAAGTTGTGATGTCGTGTGAGCACCAGCCGCTCCGTATGGATGAGGTGAAGGGGGCGAGGACGAGTCGAACGTCCTTCAGGCGGGCATCAGAGTAACGGAGGTTCATCCGCGGTTCCGACTGAACCATCACCCGCCGCGCGCCGGCCGCCCCAAATATAGCGAAGATGAGGTGAAGCAAATGCAAGATGTTATAGCTTTCGATCAAAACGAAACTTGCAAAATGCAATTTGAAATACCGGAAATTGACGAGTGCCCAATATGTCATCATGCTTTGCAACCAACAATTTTGAATTCCAGATATGTAATGGACGATCCAAATAGGGAGTCTCTGCTATGCCATTTATACACCACTTTTTTCTGCCCCAAATGTCGTGGCGTCTTTATGGGAAAGTTTTCAGAATCACTTGATTTGCGTTTTGGACCCAATTCGGTCTATTTGGGAGCGTACTCTCTTTCCCCTACAGTGCCTGACTATGATCGTTTCAGCGATAAGATCATAAATCTATCTGCTACGTTTGTTCAAACATACGAGCAGGCTCAGTGTGCTGAAGCCAATGGGTTGAATCAGATCTGCGGCATCGGGTATCGCAAGGCGCTGGAATATTTGGTAAAGGATTATTTATGTCATAAAGCACCCGCAGATGAGGATGCAATAAAAACAGAGGCACTTGGCAGAAGCCTTCAGCGAATCGAAGATTCACGAATCCAAGCGCTCGCGCAGCGTGCGACCTGGATTGGCAACGATGAAACGCATTATGTCAAAAAGCATGAGGATTTGGACGTCGCGACCATGAAAGTATTCATCAATGCCATGGTTCACTTTATCGATTCGGACTTGGCATTGGAGCAAGCACTTGGCATTGAACGGGCGTGAGCCGGATCTCGCTCAGCAAGCTTTTTGCCATCCAGTGACCAATAGGAAGTTGCCACGCGTACCGGATCATTGTTTGCTCCAGATCCGCGGACTTCTCGAATCTCGATGACTCGAATGACCTTGGCGCTTTCGATCGGAGAAAATGTCATCATAACGTATTCAGCTTTCTTTGGATTCGACGACATACAGCTTGCCGCCATGCAGCTGGTAGATGCCGCCAATGTGCAAGTTCTGCAGCGTGAGATAAGTCTCGCAGCGCTTTGCACGCCAGCAGATCTCCGCCATATTGTCGAGCTTGATTCTGCGCACTTTATAGAGCACGTTCTCGCCTCATTTCTTGTGTTCACGAGAGGAACTGATATGCTTGAATGGATAAAGGTCGTTGCACCGTATATCGTGGCGATCATCGGCCTGCTCGGCGGTATTTGGGTTGCTGCCCGAAACAACAAAAACCAGTTGACGGCCGCTTATTTCGACCGCATGACTGCGGCCTACGAGCAGCACTGGAAGGCGTTTTCGGAGTTTGTCTACGAGCCGAACGATACGCATCGGAATGCTTATATCGTTGCCCTCTACAACGCGAGGCTTTACGCTTCCGATGATGTAGACTGCGGCATACAGATACTTTTCGAGAAAGCGGTCGAATATACCTCTTCCGGGCGGCGCGATATACGTGAACTTGATGTGTATGCCGGGGAGTTGGAAAAACTGCTGCAGGAAGATGTTGTGAAGTATCGGAGTCGGAAGCGGCGTTCTCGATGTACTCGATGACCCATCGCCCAAGTTCCAGAATGGGTATTGCCAGCCGAGGCTTGGGTTCTTGATCGTCCTCTGTGTGTTCTCTGTAGAGACACCAGACCAGAGGCGCGATGATGATCACCCAGATCAGCAACGCGATAGGTCTCATATCGCGCTCCTTTCGTACATCTGTGTTTTAACTGTAGCTTTATAATAAATCCGTAATTACCAATCGTCAAGGTAAAAATGCGTAAAAATAAACTTTTATACGTAATCACCAATTACATATAAAGGAGAGTGATCCTGTGGACAGGGAACTTCTTGTGCAAAATATCGAACGGTACTGCTCTAAGAAAGGCGTTAAGCCGACAAATGCCTGCCGCGATAGCGGCGTTGGTGCGAGCTTTTTGACAGACATCAAAAGAGGGCAGACCCCGTCCGTCGCTAAGGTGCAGCTGCTTGCGCAGTATCTTGGCTGCACCGTGTCCGACCTGCTCGGCGAGCGGGCGGTGTCCGAATCGGGCACCGTGAGCACCGACGATGCGAAACTGCTGCGTGCCTATCATCAGGCACCCGCGCCGATCCGCGAGATCGTGGACACAGCGCTCCGGCCTTACGAAGCATAGGCACTATGGAAACAAAAGATGAGCTTGAGCAGGTCGTTCTGCTCGATGCAGAGTACAAGCTTCTCTCCAGAATGAAGAGGAAGCAGCTACATCTCAACGAGAAAACGGACGGAATGCATGCCCTGTTTGCATGGGGCTTTGTTGCACCTGACCCAGATGAGAGCGATGCACTCAACCGTCCCCGATACAAGGAGACCTGTCACATCACCGAGCGGGGCGAAAGATACCTCGCGTATCGGAAAATGCAACTGCGTGAATCTGCAATGAAGCGATTGCTCGACTTTGCGCTCGGCTTTGCTTCGGGCATCTTGATCAAAGAAGTCCCAGCTTTGCTTGAACGATTTCTGCAATGATCATCCCGAGCACGAGCCCTAAGAAGTAGAAGCCGTGACCACGATCGTCTTTCATCGTCTCGCTCCTTTCGTACAGTCGTTGTCTAAACTGTAGCTTTATAATAAATCTTTAATCAAATATTGTCAATCGCAAAAGTGTTAATTAAATATTTTTGTGAACAAGAGCCAAATTCTATAATAAGGTGTTGTTTCTAATGGACAGAGAGCTTTTTGTGCAAAATATTGAAAGATGGTGTGCTGTGAAGGGTGTAGCGCCAACGGTGGCTTGCCGTGAAAGCGGTGCAGGCAATAGCTTTCTGACCAATGTAAAAAGAGGGCAAACTCCATCTGTGGCAAACGTGCAGCTGCTTGCGCAATACCTCGGCTGCACCGTGTCCGACCTGCTCGGCGAAACGCCGGGCGCACTGCCGAGCGTGCCGGAAGGCCCGACCGAGCAGTTTCTAAAGTTGTTCTCAAGCCTCGACGACAAAGCCCAGAACGAGATCGTCGCCGAGATGCTCAAGAGAAAAAAATAAAAAAGGTGTCCGAATCGGACACCGAAGGAGAGAGATATGAAAGAGCTGGAAGCGTATAGAAATTTCACTAAGCCTGCAGAATTACAAAAGGCAATCAACACTCTTCGTGGAATTGTTTCCGGTATCAGCTCGGACAGAGATGTTTCCAACAGTGAAATAACTGAACTCGCACACTGGTGCGAACTTCATGCAGAGCTGCGGAACCGTCATCCCTTTTCTGAATTACTACCCGTTGTTGAGGGGGCTCTGTCTGATGGGGTTATAACGGAAGAAGAGAGCAAGGATATTCTGTGGCTTTGTAACAACTTTGTTGACCAGAGTTCTTTTTATGATGCTACGACTTCTTCAATTCAGTTTCTCCAAGGTCTAATACATGGTATTTTGGCTGATGGTGAGCTGAGCGACCTTGAAGTTCTTTCGCTGAAAAAGTGGATTGATGCCAATGACTTCCTGAACGGGACTTATCCGTTTGACGAAATTTACTCTATGCTGTATGACGTCCTTGAGGATGGAAGGATCTCGCAGGAAGAACGTGAGCAGCTCACAGCGTTTTTAAGCAATGTCATTGATTTCACTTCATCGTATAACCTATCGGAAAATGATTTTTCTGAGCTTCGAAAAAAATATAGTGTTTCAGGTATTTGCGCTACTTATCCGAATATAACGTTTCAGGATAAATTCTTTTGCTTCACAGGAGAATCTCGTCGTGCCAAGCGTGAAGAGATAGCGGCTTTGGTTGCAAGAGTCGGCGGAGCAATGCGTGCGTCAGTCAGCACAAAAACCGACTATTTAGTTGTTGGTAACGCAGGGAATCCTTGCTGGGCCTATGCTTGCTATGGCAGAAAAATCGAGGACGCAATGGCACTTAGAAAAGAAGGTGCTCATGTGGTGATCGTCAACGAGATTGACTTCTGGGATGCTCTCGATGATGCAATAGCGAGCATTGAAAACTAAAACGGTGCCCGAATCGGACACCGAAGATCGTGCGCACGCAAAACATGCGTTCTCCGTTTGACGTGCGTATACGGCCAGAGGTATAATTTATACAGAGGGCGGGAGTGCGGCAAAGCTCCCCCCGCGGGAAAGGAGAGCGCAAAATGGATAAGGTGATCTGCCTCGGTATGACAGGTCATCCCGAGCCACGACAATAAAAAAGCCGCCCCTGAAGGAGCGGCAGATGTTCAACAGACTTGACAATTCAAAAACAGGCGGTTATACTCAAAGTAGAAAAAGGCGCTGCGACAAGCGGTTAGCCTCAGGAATTAGTCAAAGATTTTGACCGCTTACCTTGGCCGGGGGCGGTCATTTTCTTTTGCACATCTGGAAAACCAGAGTTGCAACGCCTATCAATACCAGCGTGTAAGCAAAAAGCTCACCGTAAGTAACCATAGACATCACCTCCCTTCCGGGAAGTGCTAACCGCCTGCCGTTCGTGCAGCGCCAAAAACAGAATAGCAGAGTCTCGTCGAAAAAGCAAGAATATTGTTGCAGGGGCGATAAATGCAGAGCGGCCATCGCCCGGAAGGACGACGGCCGCTCTTTGAGTTCTGCGCGCGAACTCCTGAGAGGGCAATGCGACGAGGACTATTGATCGTTGCGCTTGGAATCGGCTGCAAGCCGAGCTGCGAGGTCAAGGATCTCTTGCTGGGCGTCTGCGGACAAGGACTCAAACAATGCAATGATATAAGCCGGATCGTACATGACTATCTCTCTCTCGGACGCCGCCCGTGTAGATTTGGCGCCAAGAGAGATTATACAGAATTTTGCAGTCAAAAGCTATGACAATATAGAGAGGTGAAGAGATGCTTTGCAAGGCCTGTAAACGAGAGATCTCAGAGAATTCGATTTACTGTAATTGGTGCGGCGAGAAGCAGATCCGTGAGCGGAAGAAAAAGGGCGAGATCAAGGTGCCCAATCCGCGGCAGCTCAAGTCTGGGAACTGGAACATAGAGCTTGCTGCGGAAGGGCAGAGCGTCACAGAGCCTACACGAGATCTGTGCATTGCCAGAGCTCGCGCAATTCGTGCTGGCTTCCTCGAGACAAAGATGAAAGAGAAGCGCCCGCCAATAACACTGGGAGAGGCAATCGACCAGTACGTTGATCGGCGGAAAAATGTCTGGTCTCCGACTACGATCAGAACATCCATGAACATCCGAAAAAATCGTCTTAAAGCTGTGATGGACAAGGGGCTCGATCAGGATTGGCAGGCCGTTATGGATGACGAATCGTCGCGCCTCGCGCCTAAGACGATACACAACGAGTGGACATTTATCGAGTCAGTCTTGAGGGAGCAAGGATGCACAATCCCCAATATCCGCTTGCCGCAGCTCAAGAAGACGGAACGCAAGTGGTTAGATCCGGATGAGATCAAACTGTTCTGCAAGGCGCTGATTGGCGAAAAAGTCGAAATGGAGGCATTACTTGCGTTGCTCGGGATGCGGCGCAGTGAAGTACTCGGCCTGAGATGGGAAGATATAGATCTCGAACATAACTGTATCTATGTCCGGCGGGTCAAAGTGCCGAATGAAAATAATGAGTATGTTGTGCGGTCAAAAACAAAAACGGTTGAATCGACGCGGGTAGTGCCTATTTTGATCCCCAGACTTGCTGAGCTGCTGCAAGATGGCGGCGATGGCTTTATCTCGTCACAGCCGCCGAACGGGCTGTGGAGTCGCATCAATGAGATATGCCAGAAAGCTGGGGTTCCGGAAGTCGGCGTCCATGGATTACGGCATAGTTTTGCATCGCTGGCGTATTACCTGGACTACAAGGAAGAGGAGTGCATGCGCATTGGCGGCTGGTCAGATCCCAAGATCTTGCACGAGATATACACGCACCTATCGGCAAAGAATCTCAATATGAAAAAGGACAAGATGTACGAGTTCTATAAGAACTTGGAGGAAGGGGAGGAGGCAGCTCCGGCAGAGGCATAAAGGCCAAAAATCTGAACAAAAATTTGAACGGACAAAATAGATGCTGATATACCAGTGGTTATATCAATTTTTGTGAATGTTCGAATCCTTCTCCCGCTGCCAAAGAACCACGGCCGAAAGGTTGCGGTTCTTTCTTTTTAGCACATGATTTGGGCACTTTTGACGCAGAAAAGTTGCATTTACATTTTGACAGAATACGTTTTACCCCTAAGTTTACCCCAATTAAAAGTTTTACCCCTTAACGGGGACAAAAGCAGCTCCGCCAATGATGAGATCGACGGAGCTTTTTTCATGCCTTTTTGAGATTTTCAAAATAGCCCTGCATCCGGGCGGCGCTGTCCTCCTTCATGCGCTCTGAGACGTGGCCGTAAACGTCCAACGTAAAAGCCGCGGTCGCATGACCGAGGTTTTCTTGCACGGTCTTCACGTCATCGCCGTTTTGCAGGGAGAGCACGGCGAAGGTGTGGCGCAGATCATGCACACGGGCGTCCGGCGCTCCTGCTTTGGCTGCGATCTTCTTGTGATGTGCATAAAGGCGCTGCGGGTGCAGGTGGTCGCCGAGCGCATTTGTGAAAACGAGCCGACAGGCGGCGTACTGCTTGGCGGGGTCTATCCAGTCCTGCCAAAGATCACCGGCCTGTAAACGCCTTTGCGCCTGCTTAGAGCGAACGGCGCGCAGCATATCCATGACGAAGGGGGCGGGGCGCAGGATGCGCGTCTTGTCGTTTTGAGGGTGGCAAACTGGAAACCGCCGGCCTCGGCGGGGCGTTTCTGCAACTGCTTGCAAATCTTGAGCATGCCTTTTTTGAAGTCGATACAATCCCATGTCAGGCCCAGCGCTTCGGCTTCACGCAGGCCGGTAAAGAGGATTACTTTCAGAATATCTCCATAATCGTTGTTGGCATCCGCTGCGGCGAGATAAGACTTGACCTGTTCGTCGGTAAGCGGCATGATCTGCGCTTTCTCGACGTGGGGAAGGTCTACCATGTCACACGGATTGCGTGCGATGTAGCCCACCTTGACGGCCTGAGAAAGGGCCTTTGTCAGAACGCCGTGAACATTGCGCACAGTCTTTGCGTTGAGCGGTGCGGTCTCCGTGACGGCGACGCCGTCCTTTTTGATAATCTTGCCCTGCTTGTCCCGTTTGGGAACAATGCGGCCATTGGCGAGCAGATCGTTGTAAAAGCCCTGGATGATATGCGGCGTGAGTTTGGTGAGTTTCACCGCGCCGAGGGCGGGCTTGATGTGCGTTGCGATTTGGGCCTTGTAGGTCTTGACCGTGCCGTATTTCTGCGAGAGCAGATAATCGCTCTGCCAGATATCGAGCCATTGCGCAAGCGTCAGGCGCGTCGGCTCTATGTAAAGTCCGTCGTCGATCGCTTTTTGCGCGTCGCGCATGGCGGTCAACACTTCTTTCTGTGTGTTGCCGTAGATGCTGCGGCGAATCGGTTTTCCTGTGCCGGGGTCATTGCCGACGGTCACGCGCGCTTCCCATCGACCGTCAGGCCGCTGCCGGATGCTGCCTGCGCCCGACGCGGCGCGCGTATTTGCTTTTCTTGGCATTGCTTTTTCCTCCTGCATTTGTTATGATTGGAGGGCAGTAGGCTATCCGTTTGCTGCCCCCTATAACCGTCCTCGGTGCTGCAACACCGGGGGCGGTTTTTACTTTTTGCGGGCTGTGATCAATCTTTTCAGTGCGCTTAACGGCCTCTCGACTAATTCCATGTTCTTTTGCAATAGCCTGAGCCGTCCGATTCACCCGTTCTCCATCCGCTTTCGCAATGTGCTCATTTTGAGCACATCGATTTTTGTTGCCAACCGGAGCTCCGACCGTCTTTTTTTGCGCCTCGTACTGCCGACCAATCAAATATGTCTTTTGCGCATCGGTCAGGTTTTTCAGCAAATTGTTCCGTGCGTTGAAGACTTTTCCGCAGTTCGTGCAAATATTGATTGAATTGATTGATAACTGTATCAACAAAAAGACGATTAAGAACACGGGACAGCTTCCCAAGTGCCTGATCAGAGATCACCACGAAGCCATCATTCCGAGAGAGCAGTTTAACGCGGTGCAGTTTGAGATGGCACGGCGAAGAGCGCAAGAGAGCCGCATAAAGAAAAGTGCGCCCACAGGTCTTGGAAAATTCAGCGGAAAATATGCACTCAGCGGGCTCGTATTCTGCGCTGAATACGGGACAGCGTATCGCAGAGTGGTGTGGACGCAGCACGGCGAGAAACGCGCTGTATGGCGCTATATGAGCAGGCTGGACTACGGGAAGCGATACGCCTGCACTCGCCGACGCTGGACGAAGAGCCTCTCCAGCAGGCGGTGCTGGCAGCAATCAACGCGGCGATGTCGGATCATGAAGCACTGGTGGCACAGATCACAGATGCCATGGAGCAGGAGCTTGCACCGATCCCAGGGGAGGGCATGAGCCTTGGCGATATCGAACGTGCCATAGAAGAACTCGGCAAGCAATTCGATGTTCTGCTGCTGGAAGCGAGCAACGCTGTGAACACAGAAGAGTATGCTGAACGATTCCGTGCGATCTCCAACATGATAGAAGAGCTGAAACGCCGGAAAGGCAACATTCTGCAGATCTGTCAGGAACAGGAGCAGATCGAGCGCCGCGTGCATGCAGCGACCGCAGTGATGAACACGATCCCTTCTGAACTGACAGAGTGGGATGACAGCATCGTTTATCAGATGCTCGAAAAGGTCAGTGTCCTGTCGAGAGAAAAGATCCGCGTGACATTTCGAGGTGGGACGGAGATTGAGCAGGTGGTCGATCAGCCGAAGAGAAGAAAGTTTGCATGACGCTTGCCCCTTGGGAGCAGATCGTGCAGATCTGCTAAGATCCAGCGGAAAAGGAAGTAAAGGAAAGAGCGGTGCAGCGCCGCTTTTTCCTTTGCGGCTTTGTTAATTTATAGATTGTCTTGAGCCCTACGTAAGAAAATAGTATAATAAAATATGTAATATACTGGCAAGAAAGGTGAACAACCGAATCGAATGAGGAGCAAGATTATGTTTTCAGCAATTAAGTCTTTTGCCAAAAGAAACAGAGTCCTTTTTATTTTGTTGATAGTTGCTGTTAGTATAACTTTATCGTATTACATATCATATGACATACCAGAACTGATTTCTGGTATTGAGAAATGGTACAAGCTATTTTCAGATTTGAGCATCGGGGTAATAATCAATTTCATATTTTATGTGTTTCAGGTCTATATACCGAGACGTGAAGAAGAGAAGGCGACTTTGCGAATCATTGATCCTGATTTAACTAAGATATGTCAGGGAATACAGGAAATACTGCTTGTAGCGCAGACCTATTTGCCCGGGTTTGAAAAAGGAAAGATTCATATAGCTGAGAGCTCAGTTTATTATATGAAGATGACGACGGCCGATGCGGGTGAAGGTTGGACACGGCATTTTGACCTATATAAGGATTTTAGTCAGCTAAAAAAAGGCGTCGTTGAAACGACGGATAGACTACTATCGTCAGCTTTGCTTCAGGGGTGTGATAAAGAAGTAGTTGAACTTCTGGGGAAACTACAGCGAAACGGCTTTTTGCAAGCACTCGAAGCTGCTGAAAATAATAAGTTTGACCCCGATTGCTACTATACAGATTTTGAAAATTGCTATTCAGATTTTTGCGCAATATTTGAGGGGTTGAAAAGCTATGTTAGCGAGTACAAGGTGCAATATATCAGACCATTAACGCTTGCGGAAATTGCCTTTTTCGAAGCGCGAATGAGCCTTGCAAAACAAGCAAAGGGTGGGATTCCGCATATCTATATGAAAGGGTGCAACTGATAACATCGTAGCTGTATTTTCGAATTAGAGCGATACAAGAGTGAATTTCTCTTTTAGCCGTTTTTTCTTTTTGGGGAACACTATATAATCTGAAAGAGGGTAATTTTATGAAAAGACGAAAACAAACGGCAACATTTATTTTATATGTGATTGTGATTTTTACCATTGCAGCTGGTTGCGGTAAGCAAAAAGAGCCGATTACAGATCAGCCTGCGCTGGAGACGGTGGAATACTCCAACCTGACCGATGATGATTCCCGCAAACAGCTTTCACAGCTTCTCTCGGATGCGGGAATCGAAGAATTCCGCATCACCGCTCTGATGGATCGGGTGGAACAGTTTAACGCCAGTGTCAAGAGCGAGTGGCTGACCGATGGCTTCGAGAGTGCTGCGCCGACCGACACCAAGTACGACCCCTATGAGATGCAGGATGAATGGACGGTAGCAAACGGCAGTTTTCCCGGCTATAACTGCCGTATCACGGCCTTTGGATTGTTCAGCGAATTTATTACAGCAGGGGCCGACCAGCCGGAAACGCAGGGCGAGGACTCGCTCTTTACCGATTTAGAGACAATCGACGCCAATCCTGACGCACTCTGCGGGGACAGCACCGCCAAATTCTGCGCGTTGTTCGCGCCGGTGAATGCCGCGGACAGCACAGAGGTCGAAGCACAGGTCAAAGCGCTTCAGGAGGGCTGGGCAGCCCGCGGCATCGCGTTTGCCGACAGCAAAGCGAGCATGATCTCTGTTGTCTTCCACGATAAATTCTCGGATGAGGACAACACGCTCTTCATTGGTCATGTCGGCGTGCTGCTGCCTGCGGAGGACGGTACGATGTACTTCATCGAAAAGGTTGCATTCCAGGAGCCGTACCGCTTGGTGAAACTCCAGAACCGCACAGAACTGAGCGACTACCTGATGGAGAAATACGACACCTCTTGGGGTCAGGATACGACGCGCCCCTTCATCATGGAGAACGATACGCTGATGGACGGATACCGACCGAATCCTCTGGAGGAAACAAACCCTTAAAATTGAAACAGCAGCGGGATGGCATTGCCATTCCGCTGCTTCTACTTTACAGAACAGGCACACAACGCCAGAAAGGAGAAGTCCATGAATATCCGCAAGCCCACAGATTACACCGCCATGTTTGCCGCGCTGGACGCGCTTATGGCGGCACAGCTCCCGCAGATGGAGTTGTACTGCGAGATTGGCCGAGTGGTCAGCGGCAGGAGCGAAAAAGGAGCGGCTGTCGCGGCGTCGGAATATCTGCAAGCGGCCTATCCCGCAACCGAGGGCTTTTCTCCCCGCAATTTGCGCCGTATGCGGGCGTTTTACGCAGCCTACGAAGCATCCCCTGAGATCATGCGGCTGGCAATGAACCTCGGCTGGACGCAGAATGTGGCGATTTTAGAGAGATGCGGCAGCAGCGAAGAACGGGCGTGGTACATCAGAGCTGTGCTGCGCTTCGGCTGGAAGAAAGCAAAACTGCTGGCCGCCATAGAATCTCAGGCGTGGCTGCATTCTTCTCTCGACGAGCAAGCGGTTTCCTGCTATACTGGTGAAAAAGAAGTAACACGGGAGAGCGAATGCAATGAAAAAGATACTCTTTGTGTGTCATGGGAGTATCTGCCGCAGTCCAATGGCGGAGTTCGTGATGAAGGAGTTGGTGAAAAAGGCTGGGCTGGCGTCACAATTCCAGATAGAGTCGGCAGCCACCAGCCGGGAGGAAATTGGCAACCCGGTCTATCCCCCGGTACGGCGCAAGCTGGCGGAGCACGGGATCTCCTGCGATGGCCACGCGGCACGGCAGCTCACCAATCAGGACTACGACAAGTACGATCATGGACAGTGCGAATCTGAGGAATATGCAGCGCATCTGCGGCGGCGATCCGGACGGCAAGCTGCACCTCCTGATGGACTACACCGACCGCCCCGGCGATGTTGCCGACCCGTGGTACACGGGCGATTTCGAGGCAACATGGCAGGATGTGCTGGCGGGGTGTCAAGGGTTGTTGAGAGAATTAACTGCGAGGAGGTGCGGCGAAAATGGATAAGCTGGTCGTTCGTGGAACAGAAATCAACGTGCAGTGGGATCTCAAGCGAGATGATTTCCTCAGTTTGACAGACATTGCAAAAATCAAGGATAGTGATAATCCACGCTACCTTATTCAAAACTGGCTTCGCAACAGAAACACCATCGAGTTCCTCGGCGTGTGGGAAACACTCTACAATCCGAATTTTAACCGTGTCGAATTCGATGCGTTTAGAAGTCAGGCGGGGTTGAACAGTTTCGTGATGACGCCACAGAAATGGGTAGATGCGACTGATGCCATCGGCATTGTTTCCAAGGCTGGCCGCTATGGCGGGACCTACGCACATAAGGAGATCGCGTTTGAGTTTGCCTCATGGATCTCCGTGGAGTTTAAGCTCTACTTAGTCAAGGAGTTTGAGCGCCTCAAGACCGAGGAGATGAAGCAACTCGGTTGGGACATCAAGCGCAACCTTGCCAAGATCAATTATCGGATTCATACCGATGCCATCAAGGAAAATCTGATTCCGCCGGAGCTGTCTGCGCAGCAGATTTCGCTGGTCTATGCCAACGAAGCCGATGTCCTGAATATGGCGCTGTTTGGTATGACAGCCAAGCAGTGGCGTGATGCCCACCAAGATCTTAAGGGCAACATCCGTGACTATGCCAATGTTTCGCAGCTTGTGTGCTTGTCCAATCTGGAGAACCTGAACGCGGTTTTCATCAACGAAGGAGTCCCGCAGGCGGAGCGTTTGGCGAAACTTAATGCCATTGCCATCAGTCAGATGAAGGTGCTGACGGAGGATCACAGAATGTTGCAGTTCGATGAGGCGAAAGAAACAAAATCATAAAAATAAAAAATCCCGTGCAATAAATCGTCCTTTCCGTGCATTACATGGATGACAGGAGACGGAAGCCTATGCTCAGATTGCTGATGACAACCGAATACGCTCCGGCAGAGGATCGACACGAGCTGCAGCGGCTGCTGCTCCGCGTTGCCGGCGGTGAGCGTGAAGCCCTCGCGGAGCTGTATCAGCGCACGCGCGCGGCGGTGTATGGCTTAGCGCTTTCCTACCTTAAAAACGCGCACGACGCGCAGGATCTCACACAGGATGTCTATGTGCAGGTGTGGGACTGCGCAGGGCAGTACCGTTCCACCGGCTCGCCGATGGGGTGGCTTCTGACGGTCTGCCGCAACCTCTGCCTGATGCGCCTGCGGCGCGAAGAACGCCATGCCGCGCTCAGCGAGGAGGAATGGGACGCTATTCCCGCGCACGAGTGCGGCCTGGACGCCGACGAGCGAACCCTTTTGCAGCATGCGCTGGCAAACCTTGCTGACGAGGAGCGGCGCATCGTGCTGCTTCACGCGGTCACGGGCATGAAGCACCGGGAGATCGCGGCACTGCTGGAACTGCCGCTTCCCACCGTCCTGTCGAAATATCACAGAGCATTGAAAAAGATGCGAATTTTTCTGGAAGGAGATGACGCCCGATGACCAATGAAAAAATGGAGCAGAGACTGGCTGCGGCGCTTGAAAAGACCGCGCCGGACGATGTGAGCGGCGTTCTCTCCCGCTGTGAAGCGTGGAAAGGAACGGTAATCAACATGAAAACGAAGAAACCGACAAAGAGAAAATGGACATCGCTCATTGCCGCCTGCCTTGCGGTGATGCTGCTCGGCGGCGGACTGTTCTACCAGCAGGTGAACGCGGTTGCGTCCGTGGTGTCACTGGATGTGAACCCGAGCATTGAACTGAAGGTGAATCGGAGCGAAAAGGTGCTCGTCTGTACGCCGCTCAACGAGGACGCGAAAGCTATCCTTGCGGATATGGGCAACGGCGCGGATCTCAAGGGCGCGAAGCTCGATGTGGCGGTGAATGCTATCGTGGGCAGCCTTGTGCGAAACGGCTACCTCAATAGCATTTCCTCCGCCATCATGATCTCGGTGGAGGACAAGGATACCGCTCGCGCGGAAAAACTCCAGCGCGAGCTGACGAGCACCGTGGACGGTGTTTTGCAGACAAGCGAATCGAGAGCGTCCGTCCTGACGCAGACGCTTACGCAGGACGCGGGACTTACGCAGCAGGCGCGGGAAAACAGCATTTCGACCGGAAAGGCGGCGCTGGTGAACCGTGTGCTTGCACTCAACGCCACGCTGAAGTTTGACGCGCTGGCGAAGCTTTCGGTCGAAGAACTTAAGGACCTCGCCGAAGCGGGCGCACCTGCCATGCCGATCGGTATGGATGCAGCCCGTACCGCTGCGGAGGAGTATGCCGGAACGACGGCGGTGGATTCCGTTACAGTGGAGGTCGATCCCGAACTCGACGAATCCCCTGCACACTACGAAGTAGAGCTGCAAACGGCATGGGGCGAGTTCGAGTATCTAGTGGATGCCTACACAGGGAAGGTGCTCAGCGGGCAGAAAGATCTATTGGCCGCCGTTCCCGCATCGAATGAAACGACGAAGCCCTCTGGTCAAAAGCCTGCGCCGTCCGGAACGGTGCAGGATATCGGCTACGCCAAGGCAAAGTCCATCGCCCTGAACCATGCGGGCTTGAGTGAAAATCAGGCGTATGACATGGACATTGAGCTGGATGATGAGGACGGCACGCTCGTCTACGAGGTCGAGTTCAAATCCGGCAGTATGGAATATTGCTACGAGATCAACGCCGCCTCCGGTGCGATCCTCAAGCACGAGGCGGAGCTGGATGACTAACATCATAGTAGCCGAGAAAACAGGTAATAAGCAATAAGAAAAAGCCTTTACAAAACTCATAAAATCTGATATGTAATACCATCAAGAATTAAAAGAGAGGAGGGGCGCAAGTAGTCTGAGAAATATCCAGATTGTCGCACCCTTCCACTGAGAAGTCTGAAACCGTAAGGTTTCGGACTTCTTTTTTCTGTTTGACCCTTTATCTGACCCTTTAACCGTATTGCAGCTTCTTCCCACAGATGGTGTGCTGCATATAGGCTTCCATTCGATTTGCACTGTCCTGTTTCAGCACCAGTGAAAAAAGGGCAAGGGAAAAGCTCCTCAACGCTTTTCCCTTGCCCTTTTGCATCTGTCATGGTGTACAGCTTAGCACCGGTTATTTGAGTGGCTCCTCGCCGCGGTGCAGATCATTCCAATCGCTGACGAATTCGTCGGGGGTCCAGTCGATGTCATCGTTTTCGGGGTGCGAGATCAGATTGTCGGCCGCGGCGGCGATGGTGGCAGCTTCGCCGCGGGGCAGGGACGAGAGGTATCTGATGCGGATGTCGCTGACGAGGTCCCAGTAGGCGGCGCGGGCAAAGGCGTCGATATTCGCGGCTTTGATGCCGAGAAGGCCGACGAGAGGCTCCTGCTCGTGGGCGTCGTACCGGTCCTGAATCGTCTCGAAAATATCGCCCGCGTCGCCGCCGTACTTGGTCAGAAGAGAAATGAGGTTCGTTTCGGGAAAAAGCTCCTGAAAGCGCGCGGAAACGGAAGTGGCAGCCATAGTTGTTCTCCTTGCAAGATCATTGTGTTGCCTATAGTGTCACACAAAGGGCCGCAAAAGTCAACATGGATGAAATCACTTACTGCGCGGGCTGCGATTCTGGTCATGCGGCGGTTGACAGTGCTGGTCAACTCATGCTATGATACAAAAACCAACAATCATACTATGTTTGTGGATGTAAAAGGCGTAACGCAGACATTTTTCCAACGTCAGGCGAAGGATCGGCGAGAGCCGATAAGAATAGCTTGACGATCAATCTGCTTGAATTTTTCAAAATCGGGGAGAGAGTATGCTCAATCAGTTTTCAAGAACGCAGCTGCTTTTAGGTCAGGATGGCATGGAGCGGCTGTACAACGCCCGCGTAGCCGTGTTCGGCATCGGCGGCGTGGGCGGCTACACGGTGGAGGCGCTGGTGCGCAGCGGCGTCGGCACGCTGGACCTCATCGACGACGACCGGGCGTGCCTGACGAACGTGAACCGACAGATCTTCGCCACACGCAAGACCGTGGGACAGTACAAGGTGGACGTGGCGGAGGAGCGCATCAAGGAGATCAACCCGAACGCAGTCGTCCACACTTACAAGACGTTTTACGCGCCGCAGACGGCGGATCAATTTGACTTCACGCAGTATGACTACATCGTGGACGCCATCGACACCGTGACCGGCAAGCTGGAGCTCATCGAGCAGGCGCAGAGAGCGGGAACGCCCATCATCAGCAGCATGGGCGCGGGGAATAAGATGGACGCATCCGCGTTCGAGGTGACGGACATCTACAAGACCTCTGTCTGTCCGCTGGCGAGAGTGATGCGCCGCGAGCTCAAAAAGCGCGGCATCAAAAAGCTGAAGGTCGTCTACTCCAAAGAGCCGCCCATTACGCCGCTGGACGACATGTCCATCAGTTGCCGGACACACTGCATCTGCCCGCCGGGTACGGCGCGCAAGTGCACGCAGCGGCGGCAGGTTCCGGGCAGCAATGCCTTTGTGCCCGCCGCGGTCGGCCTGATCGTCGCGGGCGAGGTCGTGAAGGACCTGACCGAGTGGGAGAGATCGCTATGATCTATCTCGATTACTCTGCCAACACACCGGCAGACCCCGCTGTACTGGACGCATTCTGTCAAACGGAGCGGCGCTATATCGGAAACCCAAATTCCACCCATCCCGCAGGGCGGGCAGCGCAGGCGGAAATGGCCCGGGTGACGGACGGCATCGCGGAACTTCTGGGCGCAGCGCCCGAAGAGATCATCTACACCTCCGGCGCGAGCGAATCCAACAACCTTGCGCCTAAGGGTATCGTGCAGGCGTCCCGCCATGTGGGAAAGCACATCATCTCCACGGCGCTGGAGCATTCCTCCGTGGGCGGTGCGCTGTCCGCATTGCAGCAGCAGGGCTGCGAGGTCGACCTTGTGGACATCCGGCGGGACGGCACCATTGATTTGGAACATCTGCGCGAGCTTTTGCGAAAGGACACGGTGCTCGTCGCCGTCTGCGCGGTGGACAGCGAACTCGGCACGGTGCAGCCGATCCAAGAGATCGCGGATATTTTGAGAGACTATCCCAACTGCCGCCTCCATGTGGACGCGACGCAGGCCGTGGGGAAGACCAAGCTGGTGCTCTCCGGTGTGGACACAATGAGCATCGCGCCGCACAAGTTTTACGGCCTGAACGGCAGCGGCCTGCTGGTCAAAAAGAAGGACCTTGTCATCGAGCCGCAGATCCACGGCGGCGGCAGCACCACGCCCTATCGCAGCGGCACGCCCGCACTGGGCATGGCGATGTCGATCGAGAAGGCGCTGCGTTTGGCGCTCGAAAATCAGAACGAGCGCATCGCACACGTTGCGTCGCTGAATCGTCTGCTGCGCGCGGAGCTTGCGAAGTATCCAAAAGTCCGCTTCAACAGTCCGGAAAACGCCGTGCCGCACATTTTGAATCTGAGCGTCAACGGCGTCAAGGGGACGGCTTTTCAGCAGGAGCTGGGAAAAAATGATGTCTGCGTGTCCGTGAAGTCCGCCTGCTCGGTGGAGGGGACGCCGTCCAAGGCGGTCTACGCGGTGAGCCGCGACCGGAAAAACGCGCTATCCTCGTGGCGCATCAGCCTCAGCCACCTGACAACAGAGGCGGAAATCGCGGAATTTCTGCAAATTTTTGACCGCTGCTATCGGGAGCTTGCGCAATGAACGCTCCGCCGCGGCGGAAGCGATTAGAGAAGAGGGAGTTATCCATGCCAAGAACGTTAGAGCCCTATCAGATGATCGAGCGGAGCATCATCAAAAAATACCGCGACGAGCTGTGGAAACCGTTTGTCTATGCGGTGAAAAAATATGAACTCATTCAGGCGGGGGACAAGATCGCCGTGTGCATCTCCGGCGGCAAGGACTCGATGCTGATGGCAAAGCTCATGCAGGAGCTTCACCGCCACAGCGACGTGCCGTTTGAGCTGGTGTTCCTCGTCATGGACCCAGGCTACAACGCCATCAACCGCCAGCGCATCGAGAGCAACGCGGCGCTGCTGCACATCCCCATCACGGTATTCGAGACCAATATCTTCGAGGTGACCAACAGCACGGACAAATCGCCCTGCTACCTCTGCGCCCGCATGCGGCGCGGCCACCTTTACAGCAAGGCCAAGGAACTCGGCTGCAACAAGATCGCGCTGGGTCATCACTTTAACGATGTGATCGAGACGACAGTAATGGGCATGTTTTACGGCTCGCAGCTGCAGGCCATGCTGCCGAAGCTCCACAGCGACAACTTTGAGGGCATGGAGCTCATCCGCCCGATGTACTGCATCCACGAGGAGAACATCATCGCCTGGCGGCAGTACAACCAGCTCGAGTTCATCCAGTGCGCCTGCCGCTTTACAGAAAGCTGCACCATCTGCGACAACGGTGGAGGCGGCTCAAAGCGTCAGGAAATCAAGACGCTGCTGCGAAGATTGAAGCGGGACAACCCCAACATCGAAAAATGCATCTTCAACAGCATCCACACCGTCGCGCTCGACACCTTCCCCGGCTACAAGACAAAGGGAGAAGTGCAGTCGTTTTTGGAGCATTACGATCAATGAGCAGGTGGGAGAGGAACGGACAATTCGGCAAAGGCCGAATTCTCGCCCTACTTTGCTTGAAGAAAAAAGAAGCATTTGCCACAGCATGCGGCAAATGCTTCTTTTTATTATTGCTTCGATTCGAAATCCGGCGGAGCGACCGCGTTATGACAGATCATCCCCGTCCAGCAGGGCCTCTTTCAGCGTGCGCCAGCCGAGCACCGCGCATTTGACGCGCGCGGGCATATGGGCGATATCACGGAGAGCCGAGGCCTCTTCCAGGCTGTCGATCTCGTCCTCTGACGCCTCGCCCTGGATCATTTTCAGGAAAATCTCGCCCATTTTCAGCGCGTCTTCCTTCTTTTTGCCGACGATCATGCCGAGCATGATGTCCGCCGACGCCTGCGAGACGGCGCAGCCGTCGCCGACGAACGCGCCGTCCGCGATCACATCGCCGTCAAGCTTCAGCTTGAGGAAGATGTCGTCGCCGCAGCTCGGGTTGACGCCCTCGAGCACGATGTCGGCGTCCGGCAGGTCGTGCTTGAACTCTGGATGCAGGTTGTGCTCGGTGAGAATTTCATTGTAAAAGCTTCTATTTTCCATAACCCATTCGCTCCCTTAGCGTGGAAATGCTGTCAAGCAGCCGGTCGACTTCGGATTCCGTGTTATAAAACGCGAGGCTTGCCCGCGCGGTGGACGGATGCTTCAAATAGGCCAGAAGCGGCTGCGCGCAGTGATGGCCTGCGCGGATGGCGACGCCGTCGCTCGCGAGGATCTCACTGATGTCGTGCGGGTGAACACCGTCCACCGTAAAGGTGATGATGCCGCAATGCTCCTCGGGCTTTTCCGAGCCCAGCACGTGGACGTGCGGCATCTCGCCGATCGCGTCCATCACGCGGCGTGTCAGCGCGACCTCTTGCTGATGCATCGCTGTAAAGCCGATGCTCTTGACATAGTCAATGGCCGCATGCAGGCCCACGGCGTCTGCCGCGTTGACCGTGCCGGCCTCGAACTTGTGCGGCAGCTCGGCGAAGACCGCACCATCGCGGGTGACAGATTCAATCATCTCGCCGCCGGTGAGGAACGGCGGCATGGCGTTCAGCAATTCTTCACGTCCGTAGAGAACGCCGATGCCCATGGGGCCGTAGACCTTGTGGCCGGAGAAGGCGAAGAAATCCGCGTCCAAAGCTTGCACGTCCACCGGAATGTGCGGCGTGCTCTGCGCGCCGTCGACGACCAGCACCGCGCCGGCGCGGTGCGCCAGCGCCGCGAGCTTGCGGATGGGATTCACGCGGCCTAAGACGTTCGAAACGTGTGTGCAGGCGACGATCTTCGTTTTCGGCGTGATGAGGGCTTCGACCTTATTTAAGTCCAGCGTGCCGTCCATTTCGCATTCCATGAATTTGAGCGTCGCGCCGGTCTGGCGGCAAACCATCTGCCAGGGGAGAAGGTTGCTGTGGTGCTCCATGATGGAGACGAGCACCTCGTCCCCGGCCTTCACGTGGGAGAGACCGTAGCTGTAAGCCACTAAATTGATGCTCTCGGTGGTGTTGCGGGTAAAGATGATCTCGCGGCTGCTCTTCGCGTTCAGAAAGGCGCGAACGGCCTCGCGCGCGTTTTCGTAAGCCTCCGTCGCGGCGATGCTCAGGGGATAGAGGCCGCGCAGCGGATTGGCGTTCTGACTTTTATAAAACTCTGTCACGGCGTCCAGCACGCACTGCGGGCGCTGCGCCGTCGCGGCGTTGTCTAAATAGGCGACATCCTGACTCTTGAGCAGGGGGAAGTCGTCCCGATATGCATGCGCCATCTTACAGCACCTCCTCAAGCTCGGAGAGGATCGCGGCCTGCGCCGCTTCATCCTCGATCGTGCGGGCCAGCCGCTCGATGGCGGCGCGGGCCATGATGTTTTCCGCCTCCGCTGCGGAAATGCCGCGGCTTTCAAAGTAGAACAGCGTGTCCTCGTCCAGCTCGCCGATGGTCGCGCCGTGGTTGCCGATGACGTTTTCCTCGGCGCACAGGATCAGCGGCACCGTCTTGTTGACGACGCCGTCGCCCAGCATCAAAACCGTCTCCTGCTCGCTGCCGACAGAGCCCGAAGAGCCCTTCTTAAAGTCGATGGTCCCGCGGAAGATCTTCTGCGCGTCGTCCTTGAGCGCACCGGCGGCATTGATTTCGCTCGTGGTCTTCTGGCCCCAGTGGTTCACGACAAGGTTCATGTCCACGGTCTGCTGTTTCTGGCCCAGATACCCGATGCCCGCCGTGAAGCCCGCGCCATTGCCGTTCAACTCGAACTGGCCGTCGCTGTACACATCGCCGCGGCCCAGCAGGACCTGGATCAGCTCTACCTGACCGTTTTCGGCGCACTCGCCGCTCGTCTCCAGACGGAGAAGCGAGCCCTGTGCCGCATTCTGAATCTGCACGAGCCGCACCTTTGCGTCCTTTTCAACGTGGAGCGCCGTGCGCACGAGCAGGCCCTTTTCCGCTCTCAGCGTTTCAAACACCGTGACGGTCTGGCCCGCGGGCACGTGGATGTCCACCATCTTCTCACCGCGCTCGCCGGAGCCAGTGATCTCAAGCCGCTCGGTCTGACCGGCGGCGGTGATTTTCTCTTCGCCCAAATCGTCGGCCTGTCCCCAGGTGAGGGCCGTTTCGTTCACACCCAGCCGGTTCCAGGTACGGGTCGGGAGCCGATTGATCAAAATCGTATCGTTCATGTCCAAACTCCTTTCAGCCAATGCTGCCCTTCATCTCGAGCCGGATGAGGTTGTTCATTTCCACCGCGTACTCCACCGGCAGCTCCTTGGAGACATTGTCGGCAAAGCCGCTGACGATCATCGCGCGCGCGTCCTCCTCGCTCATGCCGCGGCTCATCAGATAGAAGACGGCCTCGTTGCTGATCGCGCCGATCTTGGCCTCATGGCCGATGGCCGCGTCCTTCGTGCGGATGTCCATTGCGGGGATGGTGTCGGAGCGGGACTCGGAGTCCAGCATCAGCGACTGGCACGACACGGCGGACTTAGCGCCTTTGGCACCCTTTTCCACGACGACGCTCGAGCGGAACGTGCTGATGCCGCCGCTCTTGCTGATCGAGCGCGTGTTCATATAGGAGCTCGTATTTTTGCCCACATGGACGACCTTTGCGCCGGTATCGAGGTTCTGCCCCGCACCGGCGAACGTAACGCCGGTGAACTCCATGCGGGAATTGTCGCCCTTTAAGATGCTCATGGGGTACAGGCAGCCCACATGGGAGCCGAAGGAGCCGGAGATCCACTCAATCGTGCCGCCCTCTTCCACCAGCGCACGCTTGGTATTCAGGTTGTACATGTTCTTCGACCAGTTTTCAATCGTCGAGTAGCGGAGTTTGGCCCCCTTCTTGACGTACAGCTCCACGCAGCCAGCGTGGAGGTTTGCCACGTTGTACTTCGGCGCGGAGCAGCCCTCAATGAAGTGCAGGCTCGCGCCCTCGTCCACGATGATGAGCGTGTGCTCAAACTGGCCGGCACCCTTGGCATTCAGGCGGAAGTAGGACTGCAGGGGAATGGAGAGGTGTACGCCCTTGGGCACGTACACGAACGAGCCGCCGGACCACACCGCGCCGTGGAGCGCCGCGAACTTGTGATCGTGGGGCGTCACGAGCTTCATGAAGTACTTGCGCACCATGTCGGCATATTCGCCCTTTATGGCGCTCTCCATATCGGTGTAAACCACGCCCTCGGCCGCCACGGAATCCTTGACGTTGTGATAGACAAGCTCGGAGTCGTACTGCGCACCCACACCGGCGAGGGATTTTCTCTCCGCCTGCGGGATGCCAAGGCGCTCGAAGGTCTCCTTGATGTCCTCCGGCACGTCCTTCCAGTCGTTGCGCATCTTGGTGTTCGGGCGAACGTAGGTCGCGATATGATCCATATCAAGGCCCTCAATTGACGGGCCCCAGTTGGGGATCTTCATTTCATTGTAGATCTGGAGGGATTCGAGCCGGAACTGCTGCATCCACACGGGATCGTCCTTCTCCTTGGAGAGCTTTTCGACGATCTCCGGCGTCAGGCCGGATTCCATGCGGTACGCGTCGTTTTCCGCGTCCCGAATGTCGTAGACGCTGCGGTCCACGTCCTCCACATAGGTCTTTTCTTTCAAATCTGCCATGTCAAGAGCCTCCCGATTCAGTCTTCCTTCAGGCTGCCGAATCCCTTTTCGTTGATCTCATCCACCAGCTCAGCGCCGCCGTTGCGGACGATGACGCCGTCTTCCATCACGTGGGCCGCATCCACATGGAGCGCCTCTAAAATGCGGGTGGAATGGGTGATGATGAGAAGCGAGCCGTGCGTCCGCTCGCGGAACAGGCGCACGCCCTCGCTGACGGTGCGGACCGCGTCGACGTCGAGGCCGGAGTCGGTCTCATCGAGGATCGCGAGCTTGGGTTCGAGCATGAGCATCTGCAAAATTTCGGCTTTCTTCTTCTCGCCGCCGGAAAAGCCCACGTTCAGGTCGCGCTCGGCGTAGCTCTCGTCCATGTTCAAAAGCGCCATGGTCTCCTTGAGCTTTTTCTTGAAGTCCCACAGGCGCAGGCGGTCGCCGGTCTTCTGCTCCAGCGCGCTGCGGATGAATGCGCTCAGCGTTACGCCTGGGACCTCCAGCGGGTTCTGGAAGGACAGGAAAATGCCCTTTTTCGCGCGCTCGTTGACGGGGAGCTCCGTGATGTCCTTGCCGTTAAAAATGATCGAACCGCCGGTTACGCTGTAGGTCGGATTGCCGGTGATGGCATAGCCCAGCGTCGACTTGCCGGTGCCGTTGGGGCCCATCAGCACATGGGTCTCATCCTGTCCCACGGTCAGATCCACACCGTGGAGAATTTCCTTTTCCTCGACCCGCACGTGCAGGTTTTGAATCTCTAAAAGTGCCTTACTCATATTGAACCACCTTATCTTCTTTCCGTGCCGCTCAAAACGGCCGGTGTTTTTTCATTGACTCGCATGAATTGCGCCAGCGTATGGTTGTCGACATAGCTGTTGATCTGGTCTTCCAGCCCTTGCCAGAAAAGGCGCGCGTCGCAGTCACAGGAAGCACCGCAGCCGGAGCCGTCCTCAGCCTGGCACGCGATCGGCGACAGATTTCCCTCCACCGCCCGCAGAATTTCACCTACGGGGTAATCCTCGGGGGAGCGGGTCAGGCGGTAGCCGCCCGATTTGCCCACGGTGCTCTCGACCAAGTTCGCACGGCTCAGCGCGGCCATGATGCTCTCCAGATATTTTTTGGAGAGCTGCTGGCGCTGCGCGACGTCGCTCAAACGATGCCACTCGCCGCCTCCGTGCTCGGCCATATCCAGCATGACCCGCAAAGCGTAGCGCCCTTTTGTTGAGATCATCATGCGGCATGCCTCCTTGCTCATAATTGCCTATCTTGCAGATAGGAATTCTAACGCTTAATTCCTACTGTGTCAATAGGTGTTTACAAAAAATTTGATTTATGATGATAAAAAGCACTGTGCAGCTGTGACAAATGTCCGCCGCGCAGCGCTTGGACGAGGTCTTTGGCCTGCCGGAGGGCTCGGAGGTGTATGTGCTGAATGACTTTAAGTCCTCTGCCTATGACGCGGTGCGCCTTTTTGAAACGTTGGGCCTCAACCAGTTCCGCTATATCCCGTTTTATCCCGGTGCGAGGGATGAAGGTGTTGCGCGCCCGCTTATCACGTTTGGCGAATACGACGATCAATGTCACTATTTGCCGCGGTACATTGAAAAGATCATCGATGTCGGCATCCGCACTATCGATATCAGCACGATCGTCGAGATCATGCTGCGTCTCGGCCTGCCGGACGAGAAAATGCATCAGGTCACGGCGAAGTATGTGAAGGATCTGATCGCGCTCACGCGGGAGATCAACCACCTCAACCACAACAACGAATCCAGGCACCGCGAGATGGAGACGGTCGTGCAGACGGTGGACGAGGGGATCATCACGCTGGATGCCCGCGACAATGTCCTCGTCTTCAACGCGGCGGCGGACTCTACGATTATTATGGAAAGAGGCTTGCGATCTCGCTTTCCGAGGTCAGATTGAATGAGGAACATGCGGAAAAGGTCTATATGATCCGCGAGGTCACAGCGATCCAAAAGCTGAACATGGACGTGCAGGCGGCGAGCGACCGCCTCGCCACGATCGAAAGCGGCGACATCCTTGTGACCGTGACGACCGCGACCGAGCTGATCATCCACGGCGCGGAGATCAAAAAGGGCGTTTACGTTGCTCACCTTGGCGACAACGAGGTCGACGAGGAGCTGATCCTGCGCGCGGACAAGGTCGTCATCGACGATTGGGAGACCGACAAGCACCGCATGGGCGACACGATGGCCTACATGTTCCGCGACGGCAAGATCGACGATTCCCGCATCGACGCGAGCGTCTCCGACCTGGTGGCGGGGCGGAAGTCCGGCCGCGACAACGACGACCAGCTCACCTACACCTGCAACGTCGGCCTCGGCCTTTACGACGTGGCGATCGCCGCGCGCGTCTACCAGTATGCCAAGGAAAACGGCATCGGCCAGAAGCTCAAGCTCTGGGACGAGCCCATCATGGTGTGATCGATCCAAACTTGATAGGTACGACCTCTCTTTACCAACCTTGTGGACAGTTCCGCTTTTTAGCGGGCCTGTCCACATTTTTTCGCGGCAGAGCAGCAGGGGAGATGCACCTGCAAGGGGATTTTGCCTTTACAGAGGACGATTCCGTGAATATAATGGATGCAGATAAAATTTGGCAGCGCTGCGAAAAAGCGGCGCTGCGGTGAAATCGACAGGAAACGGAGATGTAATTATGCCCTGCACCACTGTACTGGCCGGTAAGCTGGCGACGAATGACCGCTCGACGATGATCGCCCGTACGGACGACGGTCATTTTGATGAGAAAAAGCTGATCGTGGTCGAGCCCGAGCAGCAGCCGAAGATTTATAAAAGCGTAGAGTCCCACGTGGAGATCACACTGCCGGAGAACCCCATGCGCTACACGTCCTGCCCGAGTGTGGACCCGAAGCACGGCATTTGGGCCGCGACCGGCATCAACGCCGCGAACGTCGGCATGACGGCGACGGAAACCACGACCTCGAACCCGCGCGTGCTCGCGGCCGACCCGATGGTCGAGCTGCGCGAGGCGAAGGATGGGGAAGAGGAGCGCTGCGGCGGCATCGGCGAGGAGGACATCGTTGTCCTCGTCCTGCCCTACATCCGCTCCGCGCGCGAGGGCGTGCTGCGCCTCGGTGCGCTTCTGGAGCAATACGGCACCTATGAGTCGAACGGCATCGCCTTCAACGACGAAAATGAGGTCTGGTGGCTCGAGACCATCGGCGGGCACCACTGGATCGCGAAGAAAATTCCCGAGGATCGCGTCATCATCAACCCGAACCAGTTTGGTATGGACTCGTTCGACCTTGAGGACGCCTTCGGTGCCCGGGAATCGCATCTCTGCTCGGCAGACCTCAGAGAATTCATCTCGGAAAACCATCTGGATCTGAATCAGGATGGCAAGTTCAACCCGCGGGATATCTTCGGCTCGTACCGCGACATGGACCACATCTACAACACGCCGCGCGCGTGGTTCATGGGCCGCTGCCTTGCACCGCACACCTACCGCTGGGACGGCGAAAACGCGGACTTCACGCCCGAAAGCGATGACATTCCGTGGTCCTACGTTCCCGAGCGCAAGGTTGCCGCGGAGGATATCCAATACCTGCTCTCGTCCCACTATCAGGGTACACCCTACGATCCCTATGCGGGCCATGCGGAAAAAGACGGCGGTAGCTATAATTCCTGCGGCGATACTTGCAGAAGATAAGTGTATACTGGA